>OAUK01000397.1_pt1 | contig 19828 bp, 20 predicted proteins | sample 1495131 | NCBI WGS metagenome assembly OAUK01 (sample SAMEA2580009, study PRJEB22360) | human gut metagenome | biome: human gut; feature: human-associated habitat; material: faeces | place: Denmark | collected 2008/2010 | reverse complement strand
ACCAGGGCGGCCGCAATCTTACAGGCTTTCGGCCCTACGGACCCGCCGCCGATAATCACAATGTTAGCCTTTGGCGTACCCGGCACGCCGGATAAGAGTACCCCGGATCCTCCGAACGTCTTTTCCAGATATTTCGCACCCTCCTGGATGCTGAGTCTTCCGGCAATCTGGCTCATCGGCGCTAAAAGAGGAATACTCCCGTCCCGCTCTATCAGAGTCTCATAAGCAAATCCTTTCATGCCGGATGTCAGCATAGCGTCTGTCAGAGCTCTGTCCGCCGCCAGATGAAGATAAGTAAAAAGCAGAAGGTCTTTGCGGAAGTATCCGTACTCTTCCGGCAGCGGTTCTTTGACCTTTACCATCATATCTACGCCGTCCCAGACTTCCTTTGCTTTATCACAAAGCTTCGCACCGGCCTTTTCATATTCTGCGTCTGTAAAGCCGGATCCCAGCCCAGCTCCCTTTTCGATCCACACTTCATGTCCTGCGTTCACATAGCTTTTTGCGTTGTCTGGAATGAGTCCTACCCGGTACTCTCTGTTTTTGATCTCTTTCACACAGCCGATCTTCATGTTGTTACCTCCTTATGTGTTTTGTAGAATCGACCAATCCTTGTGCGTCTGTATTGGTTTTCATAGTTCTCTATGCCCATCATACATCATCTAAATTGTCTTTTCAATCATTGTTAATTTTTAGATTGATCTATCATTTAAAAGGCCCAAAAAGCTTTCTGTCAATCCAGTTTGATCTTTGCGAAAGCCTCGGCAAATGCATGGTTGAGAGGCTGTTCCGCCTCTTTTTGCTGTTGCTTCATATAACGCCGGACGTCCTGACGGCTTACGTCCTTTCCTTCTCTCTTCCTTCTGTCTTCAAAGGCAGCCATCTTCTCTTTGTGACCACAGACGCAGACAAAGGTCTGTGCCTCTCCCTTACCAAAAAGTTCCATCCGCTTGTGACAGACCGGACAACGGGCATTGGTCGTCCGGGAGATTGTCTCTCGGTATCCGCACTCTCTGTCCTGGCAGACAAGCATTTTGCTGTTCTTTCCGTTTACGGCAAGCATTCGTTTACCACAGCGCGGGCACTTCCGATTTGTAAGATTGTCATGCCGAAATGTCCCCTCACTTGTACGAATGTCAGATAATACATCGTTTGTGTACCGTTCGATTTCCCTCATAAAGGACGACTCCTTTTGCCTTCCCTCGGAAATCCTTTGGAGTTCCTTCTCCCACCTGGCCGTAAGCTCCGGTTTCTTCAGATCCTGAGGCACCAGCTCCAGAAGCTGCTTTCCCTTGGAAGTAATCAAAAGATCGTTCCCTTTCTTTTCCATATAAAAGGTATGAAACAGCTTTTCGATAATGTCCGCACGGGTGGCGACCGTCCCAAGCCCACCCTTTTCCATTGCAGTCAGAAGGGCTGCTTCCGTATACCGTGCCGGAGGTTTCGTCTTTCCTTCGGTCCGCTCCTGTCTCTTGATGAGAAGGCTTTGCCCCTCTTTCAGATCCGGGAGTGTCTGATTGCCCAGCTCATCCTCCCCATCTTCCTCCTCGATACTACTGTCGTAGACTGCTCTCCATCCGGCCTCCCGGATCGTCTCTCCTTTTGCGACGAAACGCTCTTTACAGACAGACGCCTGAATACGTACCTGCTCATACTCTGCCGGAGGGTAGAGAACCGCCAGAAATCTCCGTACAACCAGATCATAAATCTTCCGTTCCTCCGAAGTCATATGGGTCAAGTCCACAAACTGCTCCGTCGGAATAATCGCATGATGGTCGCTCACCTTGCTGTCATCCACAAACCGTTTCTCCGCTTTGAACGTCTTTCCATGAAGGGCTTTTGCAAGGTCCCGATAAGGCCCTGTCTTGCACGCTTCCACACGCTCTCTCAAAGTCGGAACAATATCTGAACTTATATACCGGGAATCTGTCCGTGGATAAGTCAGTACCTTATGATGTTCATAAAGCCGCTGCATGATATTGAGTGTCTCCTTGGCGGAAAAGCCAAACCGTCGGCTGGCATCCCGCTGAAGCTCCGTCAGGTCATAAAGTGCTGGAGCGTATGTATGCTTCTTCTTTTTCTCCACACGTTCCAGAAGAAGGCGTTCTCCCTGGATCATCTCCGTGATCTTTTTTGCCCGCTCTCCGTCAAAGATACGGGTGCTGCCGGACTTTTGATCTTGCCAGGTAAAGCAGATCCCTTCAGAATAGAGCCGCACACCATAGTAGGACTTTGGCGTAAAGGAGCGGATCTCCTCCTCCCGGTTTGCAAGTAGTGCCAGGGTTGGCGTCTGTACCCGCCCGCATGTAAGCTTGGCATTATACTTGCACGTCAGTGCTCTCGTGGCATTGATCCCCACGAGCCAGTCCGCCTTGGCTCTTGCTCTCGCGGCATCGTAAAGGTTCTCAAAGTCCCTCCCGTCCCTCAGACGGGCGAAGCCTTCTCGGATCGCCCGGTCCGTCACCGACGAAATCCACAGCCGTTTGAGCGGCTTTTGGTTTTTTGCCATGTCAAGAATCCATCTCGCCACCAGCTCGCCTTCCCGTCCGGCATCCGTAGCAATAATGATCTCTCCCACATCCTTTCTGTGGATCTGCGCCTTGACCGCGCCAAACTGCTTTGCTGTCTGACGTATCACCGTCAGCTTCCATGATTTGGGCACCATTGGAAGTACTTCCATCTTCCACTCTTTCCAATCTGGAGTATACTCCTCCGGATCAGCCAAAGTAACAAGGTGTCCAAGCCCCCAGGTGATGATATACTTTTCGCCCTCTATCATCCCCTGGCCATTCTTTTTACATCCCAACACCCGCGCAATGTCTCTTGCCACGGATGGTTTTTCCGCTATAACTAATACTTTCATGTCAATCCTTTCTCCTGTTTGGGAACTCTAAAAAACATCTATTGAACGTTTTTGTCGTATGCATTGCAACAGGAAAGGATATTGCCGGGACCCTCCCTTTGATCATCCTGCAATATCCTCTCTATTCGTTCACGATCAGATTTCCGTACTGATCCTTCAAAAGTTCCAGTTGTCTGCTCTCCTCCTCAGCCTCATCCAGGCATCGTAAAATCGCTTCATTTAATGAGAGCATCTTGTCGTCCAGCTCCGATACCATCTTTGCGCACTCTTTTAGTTCCCTGCTAATGTATTCCGGTGCATTGCCCTCAAATTTGTAATAGATCTTATGCTCCAGGCTCGCCCAGAAATCCATGGCGATGGTCCGAATCTGAATCTCCACCTTTGTATCCACCACGCTGTCTGTCAGAAAAATCGGGACAGAAACAAGCATGTGGTAGCTTTTGTATCCGCTCTCCTTCGGATGCCGGATATAATCCTTAATGGAGAGCACCTTCAAATCGCTCTGGTTCCCAATCAGCTCCGCCAGCCGGTAAATGTCCGATGTAAAAGAACAGATCAGACGTACTCCGGCGATATCGTTGATGTACTTCACCATGTTCTCAATGGAGCTCTCATGCCCCTGTCTCTTTAGTTTCTTAACAATGCTTTCCGGCGTCTTGATTCTCTTTTTGATATGTTCAATCGGGTTGTACCGATGGACATGCTGAAATTCGTCGTTTAGAATCTCCAGCTTGGTACCAACTTCCTTCAATGCCGCGTTATACAGGAACATCACGGTTTTCCAACTGTCGACATCTTCATAGTTTTTTACGTTCATCCTTTTCCACCTTTCACGAAAAAGACTTGCATGTTCATGCTTACCGCATTTACGCGCCACCTTATATTATAACATATTCTATTTACTTTGTCATTTATTTCACATTTTAACCATGTTTTTCTCTATTTTACTAAAATCTGGCACATTCTCATTGTACATAATGCCGCATGATGACTCTCTAAAGTGACGCCAGCACAACAGGACGCATCCACCGAAACCGGCAGCTCCGGCACATATGCCTTGACAAGCAGTGCATTGGACACCACGCAGATATCTGTACAGACTCCGATCATCTCCACTGCTTCGTATCCGCCATCCCGAATATACTCTGCAAGCTCCACACTTCCAAACGCCGGCTTGTCAAAAATCCGGCTGTCCCCGGCAAACGACTGAAGCTGTGGAATAATCTCCCATCCTTCACTACCCCGGATGCAATGTGTGATCGGAAGTTTTCGCCCTTCCTGGGTATCAAGATAATTCTCCCCGTGGGTATCACGGGTAAAGACAACCTCTCCTCCCTCGGCAGTCCAGGACAGGATCTTCTGCCGCACCTTCTCTGTGATGGCACAGGCCTCCTTCGTCCCAAGGCTCCCTGTCACAAAGTCATTTTGCATATCAATCACAACCAGAAGTTCTTTCATCCTGCTCCTCCTCCTCTTGCTTTTTCTGTATTGTAACACGATTCCCACAGGGCGTAAAGAAACGTGGGAAACTTTACAATTCTTTTATAGAATGGTATGATATTCAGACAGAGAAAGGAGATTTCAGATGTTTCGATTGTGGGGAAAGATATGGAAAAACAACCGGATGGCCGCGGATACCGTGATCTGCGATGATTCCCCGGACACGAGAACGCACAAGGTGTTCCGGGCTCTGGACGAGATCTGTTACACCTTTGATCTCAGCAAAAGCCGATCTGGCTCGATACGAATATCCGGGAGTTTCAAAAACACGCAAAAGTCCGGTTTTATCAGGACAGTTTTATCGACGGCATTGATTTCGATTATCTGGAGATCCAGGTCATCGAGGAGGATTCATACAACACGGATTATGTATAGCGGAGGGATACCCTCCGTTATTTTTTCATCTTCGGTTCAAAAATCAGAGAGGCGAGATAACCAAAGATCAGCGCTGCTGAGATACCCACCGCACTGGAAGTAAACCCTCCTTCAAAAATGCCGATGAACCCGTCTTTTTGCACCGCTTCTTTCACTCCCTGAAAGAGGGTGTTTCCAAATCCAAGCAGCGGTACGCTCGCCCCGCATCCGACCATTTCAATGAGCGGATCATATACGCCCAGGAATCCAAGTACGGTCCCTGTCGTCACTAAAAGGACCATCACTCTTCCCGGCATCAGTTTCGTCCGATCCAGAAGGATCTGCACCAGGGCGCAGATCAATCCGCCCGCCCAGAACGCATTGACATATTCCATCTTGTTCCTCCTTATCATCCAGCATGTTCCAGCACAATTCCGTGTGCGATTCCGGGGATGCTCTCTCCTTCGTTGAAGCTTACCGTGGACATGAGCGCCCCGGTCGGAACGAAAAGTACTTTCTTCCACTCCCCTTTACAGATCTTTGGGACCACATAGGAGCCAAGCGTCACCGCCGCACAGCCACAGCCGCTGCCCCCGGCGTGTGTGTCCTGGGTCTGCTGATCAAAAATTGTCTTCCCACAGTCCATATGCCGGTCCTCAATATCCACCCCATTTTTCTTTAAAAGTTCCAGAAGGATCGTACTTCCTATATAACCCAGATCCCCAGTAACAATCTGATCGTACGCCTCCAGATCCTGTCCGAAATCCTTACGGTTCGTCAGAATCGTATCGCATGCCGCCGGCGCCATACAACCACCCATATTCTGGGAGTCCTTAAGTCCATAGTCCACAATCTTTCCGACAGTCACGCCGGAGAGGCGAACTTTCGACTTCTCACATCCGATGACAAAAGCACCGCTTCCGGTCACTGTCCACTGAGCCGAGAGAGGCCTCTGAGACGCATAGCCAAGAGGAAACCGGAATTCCTTCTCCGCACTTCCAAAATGGCTCGACGTGACTGCCAGGGCATAGTCCGCATAGCCTCCCGCCACCGTCATAGACGCCAGAGCCAGTGCCTCACCGGAGGTCGAGCAGGCCCCAAAAAGTCCGAACATAGGGATCTGGAGACTCTCGATTCCCATCGCCGTCGCCGTACCCTGCCGCAGAAGATCACCTCCAAAGAGATAGCGGATCTTGTCCTTGGGGATCCCGGATTTTTCCACTGCCCGCAGGCACGCCCGCTTCTGCATCTCACTTTCCGCCTCTTCCCAGGTCGTCTTTCCGAAGAGGTTATTCTTGTCCTGTCCCCTCTCGTCAAAGAGCTTTCCCAGTGGTCCCTGGCTTTCTTTCTGTCCCACAATCGTTCCTGCACTTAGCAGGTACGGAGCCTCGGCAAACCCAAGGCTCTGCTTTCCCTTTGCTATTCCATTTCTCATCTTCCATCCCGCCTTTCTCTACCAGTTGATTCCCGCTTTCAGCAGGAGATAATAAATGAGTCCGAAGGCCCAGCTTGTTACGATTCCATAGAGGATGACGGGACCTGCAATCGTAAAGATCTTACAGCCTATCCCGAACACCTGCCCTTCCTTTTTATATTCGATAGCAGGCGCGGCTACAGAGTTGGCAAACCCGGTAATCGGGACCAGCGCCCCGGCTCCGCCCCATTTCGCAATCTTCGGATAGAGGCCAAGTCCCGTCAGAAGAACACTTAAAAACACGAGAAGCATGGATGTATAACAGCTCGTCATTTCCTTGTCCATTCCTGTACCGGACACGTAGTTGGAGATGATCTGGCCCACAAGACAGATGGCACCTCCGGTTACAAAGGCCCGGAACATATTTTTCCAGACATTGTGCACCGGCGTTTTCTGTTTGACATATTCTTCGTAGCTTTTTTGCTTTCTTGCCTGTTCTTTGTTGATCGGCTTTTTCAAACTGATTCCTCCTTACGCTCCCCATCTTCCCAGGAAATACAAAAGCGCTCCCGCCGTTTTCCCAAGAGACAGGCCCATGATAATATATGGTATAGTTTTTACAATTTTCAGCCGCCGGATAAAGATCGGAAATACATTGAGGATATCCGCCAGCGCCATCGCCCAGCACCCTACAAATATTCCCGAAAAGATGCCAAGCACTGCCAGAAGTACGCTGCCTCCCGGAATCCGGACCTGGTAGAGATAAAAGATATTAAAGAGGATCCCTCCCAGTACAATAGAATCTTCATACAGTAGAATCTGTCTTCCCGTGTGGGTCCGGTCCGCAAAGATGGAAACAAGACCAAGCCCGATGAGAAAGGAAAATAATCCCCCTGCAATCACGGCGCCGGAGGCAAATCCGATGACGCCAAGAAGTACCTGCTCAGCCCACATCTTTTTCTTTCCCCTTTCTGGAATACTCGTCAATGAGGGTCATCTCAATATCTTCCTCATAGGTCCGCATCTCCACTTCCATCGGCGTCGGATCCGGGGTAAAGCGCTTCTTTCCAAAATGATTGAAAAAGAGCAGAATCCCCACGCTCATACCAAGGCTGTATGTGAGCTCCAGAATCGTAAATCCATCCGACGTCGTCCCGGTCACGAGATAGTAGATCTGATCGAAAAGCTTTGGTACATTCACATCATTATTAAACGACATGATGGAAAACCCGGCTCCGATAAATGTCACGAGAAGGACAAAGAAACTCTTTACGGCCTGCACCACTTTCTTCTGTTTTTTCTGCTCCTCGATGGTGACGATCAGATCCGTCTCCCCCAGATTTTCCACAGTCAGATTCGGACAGACCTCATGGATCTTTGCGATCACTTCCAAAATGGAGACAACATAACGCTTTTGCCCCTGTCCATTTGCCTTCAAAAGTCGTACCGGTTTCAACCGGTTGACGATTGTCTGGTCAGAACACTCCATAGAGAGGATATCCCCCAGAAGGACGTCCGACTTTGTCACCTCTTTATTCTTATCCCCTTTAATATATAAAATCTGACCCGTTGTCCCCATCATTTCCTCCTTCTGCCATCCGGCTGCTTACCAGCGTCCCATTCTCCTCTGAAACCGAATGACGCTGTGACATGACGTAATAGAGAAGTCCCAGAAGCACTGCTGCCGTGACAACGCAGATCAGGCATATCCGGATTCTTCGTTTCGCCTGTTCCATCACCTTCACCTTTCCTTTCTTTCAAGTGTAGTATGTCTGTTTGGGCTGTTTTTATACCGGATATGCCTGATTTCTTTTTGTATCAGTGATAAGCCGAAGTGGTAATTCCCTTCTTTTACGGGACACTTGAACCGCCGTACTCTTTCATCCGTTTCAGGATTTTCTTTTCCAGACGCGAGACCTGCACCTGGGACATGCCAAGCTGTTTCCCTGTCTCTGACTGTGTCTTGTTTTCAAAATACCGAAGATAGATCAGTTGCCGTTCCTCCTTCCCGAGCTTCTCCAATAGAGAATACAAAAATATCTGGTCAATAATCTTCTCCTCTGTCTTTTCCTCTTTCTCAAGCTTCTCCAGAAGCTCCACCTCACTTCCGTCCTTTTTGTAAACCGGACGGTGCAAAGACTCCACTTCCGACGAGGCTTCCAGAGCCTGTACCAACTCTTCTTTCCCCACCCCGGAAAGCTCTGAGAGTTCCTGGATGGTCGGTTCCCGGTTGTACTTTCTGACAAATTCCTCTTTTGCCTGACATGCTTTGTAGGAAATTTCTTTGAGTGAGCGGCTGACTTTCAGCATCCCATCGTCCCGCAGGAAACGTCGGATCTCCCCGGAGATCATGGGCACGGCGTAAGTAGAAAATCGGACATCATAGGCCAGGTCAAACTTGTCGATTGCTTTTAATAGGCCGATGCTTCCGATCTGAAAGAGATCCTCCGCCTCCGTCCCTCTTCCGCTGTAACGCCGGACAATACACCAGACAAGTCCCACATTTTCTTCCACCAGCCGTGTCCTTGCCTCCTGATCTCCCTCGTGCGCCTTACGGATCAGCTCTGTGGTACGATCCATCCGTCCCTCCCGCTTCCGATGTTCTTTTTCATGCGGACCGTCGTTCCCTTTCCCGGCTCGGACTCTACCTCAAGTTCGTCCATAAAAGCCTCCATAAATGCAAATCCCATCCCGGAGCGATCAAGCTCCGGCCTTGTGGTGAACATCGGCTGCATGGCTTTTTCTACATCTTCAATCCCGTTTCCTTCGTCCCGGATTTCTATTTCCATCGCATGTCCCGAGATCCGGCAGCGGATCCGGATTTTATGTATTTCCTGGTCGTAGCCGTGTATGACTGCGTTGGTGACAGCCTCGGATACCGCGGTCTTAACATCCGCCACCTCCTCCAGTGTCGGATTGAGCTGGGTAAGAAAGGCCGCTACTGCTACCCTGGCAAATCCCTCGTTCTCCGAACAACTGTCAAATATCAATTCCATTTCATTCGTATCCTGTTTCATCTTCTTTCCTCCTCGTAAATCCGAATAATCTTTGCCGCTCCCGACATTTTCAGGATCTTCTTCATCCGTTCGTTCAGATTCGCCGCCCAGACTTCTCCCCCTGTCAGACTCAGCTTCCGGTACCGCCCCATCATCACTCCGATCCCGGAGCTGTCCATAAAGCTTGTCTCCCCGAAATCAAAGATCACATATTTCACATGATTCCGTTCGATCTGCCGATCCGCCTCTCTCCGGATTTCTTCCGTCTGATGATGATCCAGTTCCTTAGGCAGAAAGATCGTCAGACAGTTCTCTTCTATCTGATATTTCATAGTGCGCTCCCCTTTCTATCCATGATGTCCCCTCTTCCTTTGTAATTTCTGCCGTCTGATAAGCACAAAAGAGGATGATGCACAATGTACATCATCCTCTTTTGTAAACTCTTCTTTGTCCTCTATTGTCCATTCTTTCCTGCACTTGCGGCATTTAGACTCTCCAGCGCTTCCTGTGCGTCATTGCCTAAAGTCGTTCCGGAGTGCTGTTCCGATACTTTCTGATAGTAATTCTTTGCATTCTCCGTGTCGCCACTCTTTTCGTAAGCCTGGGCAAGAAGATACATGGCGTTCCCGCTGTCGTAGGACTCGTCCATCCTGACGACTTTCAGCAGATTTTCAATCGCCGCTTCATAGTTTTCCACGTCAAAATTAGCGCTTCCCCGGTTGTATAGTCTGCTACACGCCGATGGGTAGATACTGTTGGCAAGTGTCGTATGCTGCTCTTTTCCAAGCTCTCCAAGGGAATCCAGATTGATTGCCAGAAGCTCATCCGCCAGGTTTTCATTGGACTTGGCGCCGCTTTGGTATTGCGTCTGAATATCCATCAAAGCTTCGTAGCTGCTTTTTGTGGACTCCGCCGTCTCCTTTGCCGTCTGCGCCTCATCATTCTTTGTTCGGTAGCTCTCCAGTTCCTTTTCCAGAGCGTTGATCTCAGCTTTCTGGGACGCAATCTGATTGCTCGCTTCCACGATACTCTCATTCTTCTCCCTTGTCTGAGACTCATTGACAGCCGGCATAATCAGGAACCACATCACCGCCGCCCCGATGACCAGTCCGATGACAATATTGACAATGGTAAATGCCATGCCCTTTTCCGGATCCTTCGTCTCCACTGGTTTAATGATCGTCTCGTTACCAAGCTTATAGCTGACGGTCTGCTGTCCTTTCACATCTTTCTGTCCGGACGTCCGCTTTTTGTGCATCCGGTTCAGCTCATAAATATATCCGAGTGTAACCGGATCTGTCGTATCCAGCCGCTGGGCCGTCCTTAACACCTGCCTAGCTTTTGCGTACTGTGAAGTATGCAGATACAAAAGGGCTAAAAGCTGGAATGCCCGCAGGAAATCCGGCTGTTCTGACACGATCTTCTTTAACTGAATAATGGCGAGATCCTCGCCCCCTTGCCTGCAGTACTGTAAACACTGGTTGTACTTCTTGGCAGCCTGATCCACAGTATCCAGCCAGTTTTTAGATTCTCTGCACGATTTTAAATACTCCGTCGCTACATTCTCCCTGGGATTTAATCGCTCGCTGACGATCCAGACGGCCATCGCGCGAGGCACCTCGCCTCTTCCATAGTAAACAAGGCCAAGAAGATTTCTCGCATCCTTATTATACTTGTCAAAGCGAATGCTCTTCTTTAGGGACGCCAAAGCTCCTGTCAGATCCCGTATCTTTGCTTTTTTTAATCCATCGTTATACCAGTACAGGGACCGATAACGCAATTCTCCTCTGATATCCATACAAATCTCTCCGTTTCCCTAACGCGTTGTATCCAAGATATCTTTTAACAGATCCGACAGGTCGGTCAAATCTTCACTTATTGCCTCCGCCTCGATCTCATCTACCTCCAGACTCGGCTGAAACTTCTTCAGTTCTTCTTCAAAATTTAACATTCGGATGCCTCCCTTAACACTGCTTCCACTTCTCCAACGAGGTACAGGGATCCAAAACAGTAAATCCGGTCCTGTTCCCTTTTCTGTCCGCACACATAACGGACCGCCTCCTCAACTGTATCTACTTCCACCACCGGGCAATTAGCCCACTGTTCAAAATCGGCTTTCATCTCTTCAGCTTTCACACCACGGCTAGCCGAAATCTGTGTCACCACAAAGAGATCCGCTGGAATCTCCCGGCAGATAAGATGTATCATCTCACGATAATCCTTCTCCTTCACCGCCGAAAACAGGACGATCACCCTGCCGTCTTTTGGCATCAGTTCCCTCTGTTTGCAGACACTGTCTGTAAAGACGCGAACCGCCGCAAGATTATGCGCCCCGTCAAGGATCACTCCTGGACGCACTTCCTCCATACGTCCTTTCCAGACAACGCCGGCAAGGATCTGATACCAGGATGCCTTTGGTGTCTCAATCAGACAGGCAGCCGCCTCCAAAGCCAGAACGACATTCATCGGCTGATAAAGTGCGGTTGTCCGCAGTTTCCACTCGGCAGTATCATCATACCGATTCTCTGTGGAAAAAACAAGATCCTTCTTGGTAATTTCCTGGATTTTGAACGCATTTTCTGAGATTTCTCTACAAGGAGCACCAGCATTTTCTGCCGTCTTTCGCAACACCTTCTGAACGGTTTCGTCTGAGGCATCACAAATCAGCGGTACTCCCGGCTTGATGATCCCCGCCTTTTCCGTGGCAATCTTCTCGATCGTATCTCCCAAAATCTCAGTGTGATCCATCCCGATGGAGGTGATGACCGTCAGAACAGGATGCTCAATGCTGTTCGTAGCATCCAGCCTCCCTCCAAGTCCCGTCTCCAAAATGATATATTCCATCTTAGCGTCGTCAAAAGCTTTCATCGCCATGCCAAAGAGGAACTCGAAATATGTCGGATGGCTCAAACCATCTGTCTCCATCTTACGAACTGCCTCAAGTGTCTCTTCAAACACCGTAAGGAACCGCCTTTTGGATATCATCTCCTCCCCGATGCAGATCCGCTCTCGAATCGTCATCAGATGAGGGGATGTAAACAATCCGGTGCGTTTCCCCTCTCCAATAAGGAGCGCCTGCAGATATCTGCAAACGCTCCCTTTCCCATTTGTCCCTGCCACATGGATCATCTTTTTCTTCTCCTGCGGCGTGCCTAAATACGAAAGAAATGCCCTTGTATGATCCAGCGTATGTTTCCTGGCAAACATCTGGAGTTCATTAATATAGCTTACCGCTTCTTCATAATTCATCTTTTATTCCTCATCCTCGGTTCCTTCAAAGGCCTCCACCCAGTTCTTTGCGGGTGGATCCTGTTCCTCCTCAGGCGCCAGCGTAATCTCGCCGTTCTGGTACACATATTTCTTGGAGGTGGCAAACACCGTACTGCTGGATCCCATCTGGATCACGGTAATGATATCCCCATTTTCCAATGTGCAGTCGTTTAAAATCACATGAGTATTATTTAAAAACTTGCTTTCCTGCTGCTCACCGTTGACAAAGATCTTACTGCTCTTTGTCAGATTCTCTCCATAAAGGCCGTAGGTCTTCTCCTCACCCGGCTGAGGCACGATATTGCTCAATGTCACATCCTTGACGCCCATACGCATATGTCCTTCCGTAATCGGCGGTTCCCCCTCATATACATACTGGTCGCCATAGAGAATATCATACTGCAACAGCTCCAGATCCTTTAAATAGTCCTCGGTTTTCCTTCTCTGCTGATGGTAGTTGAAAAGCGTCCCCGAGTGAATATCAAGCCGTTCCAGCACATCTGCCATAATCTGATAGGATGGAATGTTCCGGTCCTCTTTCTTAAGGCCAATATTATCCCAAATCACATAATTCGTATTATAGAGATACTTGCTTTTTAAATCTTTCGCTTCCAACCCCATGGTCGGCAGGTGATCTCCGTAGAAAACGATGACACTTGGTTCGTCCCGCTTATCCACTTCCTCAACCAGATGCTTTGCGAATTGATCCATCTCATAGACCTGATTCACATAATACTCCCAGGCATTCTGCTTTCCTTCGTCCTCCATTCCGGACACTGTGATCTCCGGATTCTCGATCACCTTTTCTGTCGGATAATCCCCATGTCCCTGTACACTGATACAGAACACGAAATCCTGCTGTTCATCTGAATCCAAGGCATCCGTTATATGCTCCACCAGAATGTCGTCCTTCGACCAATTATTCGGCGTCGTTTGAAGGATGTTCATAAACTCTTTACTCGTAAAACTGTCAAATCCTGTATCATTATAAACCCGGGCACGGCTGTAAAAATTCCCTCCATTATTGTGGATCGCGTGGGCACCGTATCCCAGAGCAGAAAGTGCGGTCGCCGCACTTTCGCAGACCTCGCTTTTGAGCTTGGTCTTATATGGATACTCTCCCGGCCCGAAATAGCGCATGTTCATTCCTGTCAGCACTTCAAATTCCGTATTTGCTGTTCCCGCCCCCACTGACGGTACCTTGAAGTATCCGGTAGAATAATTCTCAAACAAAGACCGTAAAAACGGAATCGGATCCTTGGAGAGCTGGTAGAATTCCACCTCCGCCGGATCGAAGAAAGACTCTAACTGCACGAAAATAATGTTCGGCTTCTCTCCATCGGCAAGCCCCGTCGTCGTCTTTGTCAGGCGTCCTCCCTCGTTGATGTCCTCCATCGTCCCCTCGTCATACCCGTTCGGCTTGTCGATTCCGGTATTAAAAAGGCTGGCGGAAAAGCAATATGGAAGGCCATAGTCTTCGTACGCAAACGCGATATTTCCAAAATAAGTCGATACCACCCGCTTGTCAATCGCCTGATTCGTTAAAAAGACATAGGCCCCACAACAGATCCCGATTCCGATCAGGGCCCTGATCCGATGCATTTTCCCTTGATACTGTCCACCCCGGCGCCACATGGCAATCACCCAGATGATGACCGCCACAACACCAACTGCCATAATGACCAGCTCATAGATAGCAAAATAATTCGTAAACAGAGAAAGTCCCTCGGTCAGCGTCTTGAGATCCTGCGCGTTAAACGGCGTGACACGCTTTAACAGCATGGCACCGTTGACCACTCCGAGCATAATCCAGAAAACACTGATCAGAATCCGGGCAAACACCCTTCTCCGGACCAGGTATACAATAGAAAACGTCACAAAAATCATAAATGAATTGTATAAAAACACAAGTGGCGTTTCTACCGCATAACTCCATGCCGAGACGAACGAATGGCGAGAAATACTTTCAATGATCAGATTAATCGCCATCGCCCATATTGCTTGAAGCGGAAGCGAGAAAAGATTCATCCACTTATATACCGGAGCCATCTTTTTGGCAAAAGCACTGTTTTTGCGCTCCTCCAAAATCCGCTGCCGGCGTTCTTTTCGCTTTTTCGCGCTCTCTTTGAGATCTTCTCTGCTCAGATGCCGCAGCTTCTCTATCTTTCCTTTGATATCTGGTTTCTTAAAATGGATTGTATTCATGTTTTCCCCTTGTCTGCTACTTCCTGATCGATGCAAGACGCTCCTGAACCTGTTCCATCATCTGTGTATATTTTTCAAGCTTTGCCTGCTCCTCAGCGATCTTCGTCTCCGGAGCTTTGCTCATAAACTTTTCATTGTTCAGCATGCCGTTGACACGGGCCAGCTCCTTTTTGAGCCTCTCTTCTTCTTTTAAGAGACGCTCCCGCTCCTGCTCAAAATCAATCAGATCTTCCAGCGGCATATACACTGCTCCATCCGGAACCACAATAGAAACCGCATCTTCAGAAATACCATCATTTGTTTTCTGAATGATGAGTTCGCTTGCATTCATCAATGGATTCACTGATTCTTTTAATGTTTCAAACCCTTCACAAAGTGTCTCATTCTCACAAACAATATATACTTTCGCTTTTCTTGCGTTTGGCACGTTCATTTCGGCACGGGCATTTCTTACCCCACGTACAATGTCCTTGATGTGCTCTACAATATTCTCTTCCCGTGGATAATCCAAAGCTTCGTCATACTCCGGCCAGGAGGACATCATCAAAGACTCTTCTGCCGGAACAAGAACGCTGTAAATCTCCTCCGTCACGAACGGCATATACGGATGCAGAAGCTTCAGTGCGTCCGCAAGTACTGTTTTTAATGTCCAAAGCGCCGCATTGGCCGCCTTATAATTGTCATCCGCATGGTAGATCCGGTATTTTGCAAGCTCAATGTACCAGTCACAGAACTCATCCCAGATAAAGTCGTAAACTTTCTGTACCGCAATACCAAGCTCAAACTTATCCATGTTTTCCGTCACGTCTTTTGCCAGACGATTGACTTTGGAAAGAATCCATTTGTCTGCTGCTGTCAGATCCTCTGCATCCGGACGGCTGATTACCTTATCCTCCATGTTCATAAGGATAAAGCGGGACGCATTCCATACTTTGTTGGCAAAGTTCCGGTTGGCTTCCACTCTCTCCTTGTAGAAACGCATATCGTTTCCAGGCGCGTTTCCGGTCACTACCGTAAGACGGAGCGCATCCGCGCCATACTGGTCGATGATCTCCAGCGGATCAATGCCGTTTCCGAGAGACTTACTCATCTTTCTTCCCTGGTCGTCCCGAATCAGTCCATGGAAAAATACCGTGTGGAACGGGCATTTACCGGTCTGCTCAAATCCGGAGAATACCATCCGGATCACCCAGAAAAAGATGATATCGTATCCGGTTACCAGAACGTCTGTCGGATAGAAATAGTCAAGATCTTCGGTCTGCTCCGGCCACCCCAGTGTGGAGAACGGCCACAGTGCGGAAGAGAACCATGTATCCAGTGTATCCTCATCCTGTGTAAAATGATTGCATCCACACTTTGGACATACGTAAGGCGCACCTCCTTTTTGTACTACCATTTCACCACACTCATCGCAGTAATATGCCGGAATTCGGTGTCCCCACCAGATCTGCCGGGAAATACACCAGTCTCTGATATTATTAAGCCACTGTAAATAGATTTTATTCATCCGCTCCGGAATCAGCTTTAACTCTCCTGTTTCCAGCGCCTTGACGGCCGGCTTTGCCAGTTCCTCCATCCGCACGAACCACTGCTGCTTGATCAGTGGCTCAACTGTGTGATGGCACCGTTCATGCACACCAACGCTGTGGGTGTATTCTTCTACTTTAACGAGATATCCCTGATCCTCCAGATCCTGTACAATAGCCTCTCTCGCCTCATAACGGTCCATCCCCGCGTACTTGCCGCCATTTTCATTGATCGTGGCATCATCGTTCATAATATTAATTTCCTCAAGGCCGTGACGCTTTCCGATCTCAAAGTCATTCGGGTCATGTGCCGGAGTCACCTTCATGGCTCCGGTTCCGAATTCTTTGTCAACATACGCATCTGCGATGATCGGAATTTCCTTATTTACAAGTGGAAGCATCGCTTTCTTTCCGATAATATCCGTATAGCGCTCATCCTCCGGATTGACAACAATCGCCGTATCTCCAAGCATCGTTTCCGGACGGGTTGTCGCGATCACAAGGCTTCTGTCCGTACCTACGATCGGGTAGCGGATATGCCAGAAATGTCCCGCCTGTTCTTCATGCTCTACTTCCGCATCTGAAAGAGACGTCTGGCATACAGGACACCAGTTGATGATCCGGGAGCCTTTGTAAATGTAGCCTTTCTCATAAAGACGGAGGAATACTTCCTCTACTGCCTTACTGCATCCCTCGTCCATGGTGAAACGCTCTCTGTCCCAGTCGCAGGATACGCCAAGCTTTTTCAACTGGGACTCAATCGTCCCTGCGTACTCTTCCTTCCACTCCCAGGTCCGCTTTAAGAAACCTTCTCTTCCAAGCTCTCTCTTATCGATCCCTTCATCCTTTAACTGGTTTGTTACCTTAACCTCTGTTGAAATCGCCGCATGGTCTGTCCCCGGAATCCACAGCGCATTGTAGCCCTGCATTCTCTTGTATCGGATCAGGATGTCCTGAAGCGTATTATCAAGAGCATGCCCCATATGCAGCTTTCCGGTAATATTCGGAGGCGGCATCACCGTCGTAAACGGCTTTCTGCTCCGGTCTGCCTCTGCGTGGAAATACTTATTCTCACACCATTTTTCATAAAGTTTCGGTTCAATCTCTTTTGGATTGTACGTCTTGTCCAACTGTCTGCTCATTATTACCTCCTCATCATAAAAAAGAATCCTGTTTGGCAGGATTCTCCGCCTGCGGCAGCTTCCACTCCGCTGCAGTGCGATCCGCGCGGAGCGTTTCTTATTTCATAGGAACGCAGTTTCCTATGAAATAAAGAAAACGCCCTTTACATATGTAAAGGGCGTATAAACGCGGTACCACCTTCATTATATACCCGTCCTCCCTGACAGGTATATATCTCTTCGTTCTATAACGGGAACCACTCCGGGATGTCCTACTGTCCTGTCGGACCCATTCAGATATCCGGCTCCAAAGCTACCTTCCACAACTCCTACTTGCAATCACCTTCCAGCCAGTGGGTAATTTTCTCTGTCAAGGGCAGGTGTGTACTCCTCTTTATCAACACCTTTAAATATGAAACTATGATAATCATAGTCACGAAGCTTTCATTTGTCAAGGAGTTCATGGAATTTTCATGGATTCTTAAGGTTTCCCTGAACGACACTGCCTTTTTGGCAGCTTATTTTCTATTCCTTATTAGATCCTGCCAGATATTCACCAAGTTCCTCTGCCGTATCAAAGATCTGATCCGCCCCGGCATCTTCCACCTCTTCCCTACTGCCAAAGCCATAGAGTACACCTGCGGAGGCAAGTCCGTTTGCCTTTGCCCCGTCAATATCGTAGTGACGGTCCCCCACCATAATCACCGAAGGATCCCCTGCTTTCCGATGAAACGAATCAAGCGCATATTCGATGACGGCTTCCTTTGTCAGGCGTTTCCCTTCCATATCGCTTCCGCAGATGGCGTCAAACCAGCATGTGATCCCCGCATCTTCCGCAATCATCTTTGCATAGACCTCCGGCCACGACGGTTTTTCCCGCTTGTTTCAGACGTTTTAGCAAATCGGTCACGCCATCGAAAAGGCGGTATTCATAAACTCCTTTGACACCGAAATTTTCCCGGTAGTAGGATACAGCCTGAACAGCTTCCTCCTCGCCTAATCCCGTGTATTCCCGGAAAGAATGAACCAGCGGCGGCCCGATAAACGGAAGAAGTTCTTCCCGCTCTTTTTCTATTCCAAACTTTTCCAGGGCGTAAATGACGGAATTGACGATCCCTTTCTCTGAATCAATCAGTGTCCCGTCAAGATCCAGCAAAATCATATCAAAGCCTGCCTGTTCTCTCATCCTTATTCCTCCTGCTTTCGTTTCAGCTTCTGGAGCATAGCTTTGTCTTCGGCGCTGACCCGCCTGGATTCTCTACATTTCTGGATTGCCTTATTGTGTGTCCACACATCCATCCGGTACCCTTTTAATAGGTCAATGATCTTGTCCGGATATTTCAGATAGGCAGTCGCAAGGCTCCAGGCAATCCCCATCCGGACATAATATTCTTTCTGCCCGATTTCTTCGTAAATCTTCAATACCCGATCAATATACAGATCCTTCAGGAAATAATCCATCATGGAAATGACGCCAAAACGGACCTCAAATTCCCGGTTGCTTGTCACCCATTTTTGCAAATAAGAAAACCAGAAATCCGGATCCTCTTCCATCCATCCAAAAGTCGATACACAGCAGTCACAGTCAGCCCAGGAACAGATCCCAGGTACCCATGCGTCCAGATACTGCATTCTCTCTTCCCGGGACGCTTTCCGGTATCCGGCCACCATCCCAAAGAGCATATGCTCCTCCTGATAAATGCCCTCCCCTTTCGTTCTGGTCATCTCATAAAGCCATCCGTCTTCTTTTTGCATCTCTTTGGCGGTCTCTTTTGCAAGTTTGCGAAGCACCGGAACACGGATTCCGAGCGTCTTCACAGACGGTGCGTTCAAAATCCGGTCGTTGAATTCTTTATACTCCGGATCAGAAAGCCCTATCAGCCTTTCCCTCATTTTCTCTTTCTTTCCTGCCACCTGTCTACTTCTCCTCTCTGAATCCCGCAAACAGAATATCATGGTTAATCATGGTATAAAAACGGTTCTTGATCTCCTCGTAACTATTTGACGGCTGTGCCATCAGCCACATCAGCTTGGTAATCGTTGCCTCCAGCGTCATATCGTATGCCTCCAGAAGGTCAAAGTCCTGTTTCACTTTCTTTCCGACCTCATAGACTGTCATATTACTTCCCTCACTGACTACCTGGGTTGTCATCACAATGAGTTTCCCTTCTTCTTTCCACTTCTTCATACCTTCATAAACTTCCTTTGTGATGCTATCAGGAAGACCGCCCACACCAAAGCTTTCAATCACCACACAGTCATAGAAATCTAAAATCTGGGTGAGCACACCGTTTCTCATCCCCGGCACCAATTTCAGTACATATACGCTGTCTTTCATCTCGTGATAGAACCGCACTTCTCCCTGATGTCTGACCGGAGGAATATAACGAATTACCTGTTCGTCCTGGATCACGGCCGGATATGGAAAATTAATACTGGAAAAAGCATTGTAACTCTTGGCACGCTCTTTTTTCGCTCTTGTTCCGAGAATCACTTTTCCATCAAATACAATGCTTACGTCTTCAGAATTGTCATCCGCCGCATAAATAAAGCTGTCCAGAAGATTCGTTTTGGCATCT
>OAUK01000389.1_pt1 | contig 20238 bp, 21 predicted proteins | sample 1495131 | NCBI WGS metagenome assembly OAUK01 (sample SAMEA2580009, study PRJEB22360) | human gut metagenome | biome: human gut; feature: human-associated habitat; material: faeces | place: Denmark | collected 2008/2010 | reverse complement strand
GTTTTGAAGAAGTATTCTCTGGAGGAGAGATTGATGAAGGCTGTGTACTGGGTATAATCCGGTGTATTCCGGCTTGTGATGACCGGGCCCTTTGGGATACTGACACTTTCCATTATATGGAAACAGGTCAGCGCCGCTTCATCCCTGCCTGCCGGAATGGGAGTATGAGTCTTTAGAAATGCGGTCCTGACAAACCTGGAAGGAGGAGTATAATCACCGGGCAGGCCAAAGCTGCCGCCGCCCTGTCCGAAGGGGGTCAGCTCCAGGCTGCCCCAGGTCTGTGACTGCTCCTGTGTGGGGGAGAGATTCATGTAATTGCGCAGATTGGTCAGGTGCCACTGGAAGTCAGGGCTGTTGGAGAGAACACCTACAGGGTTATCCATGAGATGCAGGCCGTCAGCTGATTTCTAAAGCATCATGTTTTTGCGGGCCGTCCCCGCGGGGAGCCAGTGGAGCGGGGCAATGGTTCCGGTTATGGAGTCTTCGGCGCCAACGATTCGGATGGTGCGGAGAATGGATGCTGTTTCCTCCACGGACGCGCTTAAACCTAAGAGAAATCCCGTGAGTTCCAGTGCTGTGATGGCAGGCCGGGACGAATCCTCAGGGTCCGGGACATCATACTGGGCATAGCCGGGGAAATAGAGGACAGCGGCCCCGAAGCCCATCTCATTGACCCCGTCTGCAAAGACCACCGGGGATATGTCCTGCCCGATTCCCATGAAACGGTAACGGTTGCGGACCTGGTGGGTGTTCATGATATTATTCCATTGATAGCCTTTGGGAACAAAATACAGTTCAGGCTCAAGGGGATAAGAGAAATCCATGGTTCGTCCAAAATAAATGTCCCCCTGGGACGTCTGTGTGACCATAGCTGTGCACATGGGCAAAAACCTCCTTTATACGAAGTTTGCAGAAGATATGGTTATGTATATTCCGTTTGGAGGAGGAACATTCCCTGTGACAGTCTTTTGGTGTTTGTAAGGATGAAACTGCAGGATAAAACTATAAAATGAAAACATATTATAAAACACCTCCGGAATGGGAAGGGAAATGGATTCCCTGTCTGTTCCGGGGGTGTTTTTTGTCTGAAATCTGTTAATAACCTAATTTTTTTCCAATCTTCAGGGCGGCATCCTTTACCAGGGCAACATAGCGGTCACGGTTAAGCTCCATGCGAGTGGACGGGCCTGAAATACTGATAGCCGCAATGGCCTGCCCCATGCTGACAACAGGGGCGGCATAGCAGGTGAGCCCTGTCTCGGATTCCTCATCATCGCAGGCATACCCCTGGGCGCGAATTTGGGGTATGAGCCGTTCCAGCTCTGAACGGGAAGGAATGGATTTGGGCGTCTGCATGATAAACGGCGCCAGTTCCATGTAGGTGCCCACAACCTCTGGTGAGGAATAAGCCAGCAAGGCTTTGCCTGTGGCTGTCATATGGGCTGTACGGGTAAATCCTACCATGGACTGCATGCTTATGGTGGCAGTTCCGATTACCTTGTCGACAAAGATAATTTCTGTGTCAGAATGCCAGGTGACCAGATGGGCTGTCTCGCCGGAAAGCGCAGACAGTTCCATCAGGAAAGGATGTATCAGCTCAATCAGTTCAGAACGTTTGGTGACAATAGTTCCGATGCGGGCAAATTTGAAGCTTAAATGATACTTTGAATTCCGGTCCTTGGATACATAGCCCTTGCGCTGCAGTGTATACAGCAGGCGAAAGACCGTACTTTTTCCCAGATTCATGTAACTGGCCAGCTCAGCCAGTCCTAAATTGTCGTGTTCGCAAAGCACATCTATGATTGCCAGTGCATTATTTACGGATTGCAAAAGGTATTTTTCATCTGAGGTTTGTTCGGACATATACTCTCCCTCCTTTAGATTTGTGTTTTTTATTCTATCATATATTATGAAAAAAAGATATGTTTCATATAAAGAAATAGTAATTCATATATTAAAACAAAATTCACAAAAAACCGGAGGGATGTTATGAAAATAAGACAAAAAATTGTTAAAAATAATGAAAAAAATTAATATTGCAGATTGTATATTTACAAATAAAGCAAATAGACCTATAATTCATATAGTTCATATAAAGAAATAATATTTCATATAGAGAAACTATAAGGAGGAATCATAATGAAAAGATTAAAATTCTATGGACTGGGAGGCCAAGGTGTTGTTACTGCGGGCAAAGTCTTGTCTTCAGCAGTGTCACTGCATGAAGACAAGTATGCAATCACGGTTCCGGCGTATGGTCATGAGCGGAGGGGGGCTCCGGTGTTCACCGATGTGGTCATGGACGATAAGCCTGTATTGGTGAACTGCTTTGTATACACGCCCGATATTGTGGTGGTGATGGATGAGACAATCATACAGAAGCATGTGGATGTGTCCAAGGGCATTACAGATGAAACCATACTGGTTCTCAACGCGTCCAGCGAGGCTGTGGCAAGGAAGTATCAGGAGGCATTTCCGTTCAGGACCGTTTATTATGTCAATGCGACCCAGGTGGCATTGGACAATATAGGGAAGGGGATTCCCAATGGTTCCACCCTGGGAGCGCTGGCCAAGACCGGTGTGGTATCCATTGAATCTGTTGAGAAGGCGTTGATTGAATTTTTTGGAGAGAAGGCAGGTGCGAAAAATGCAAAAGCAGCAAGAGACAGCTACAACCAGACAAGACAGATGTAACGTACAGGGGCCGTGCGCCTACATATTTGACTCCGGCAATACGGGAAGCTGGAGGCTGGAACGGCCAGAGGTGGACTACGATGCCTGCATCAAATGCGGCACCTGCGCCATGTACTGCCCGGCTAATGTAATTACAGTGAACAAAGAGAAACGGGAATGCATTGAAATCATGTGGGATTACTGCAAGGGGTGCGGAATCTGCGCCAATGAATGTCCCAGGCACTGCATTGCGATGATAGATGAGAGGAGTGTGGAATAATGGCTCATTACAAGATGTTGGATGGAAACGGGGCAGCGGTGGAAGCCATCAGGATGGCGAAGGTTAAGGTGGTTTCCGCTTACCCCATAACCCCTCAGAGCACCATTGCGGAAAAACTGTCGGAGCTGTGCGACAGCGGGGAACTGGATGCAAAATACATACGGGTGGAATCGGAGCATACGGCCATGAGCTGCGCACTGGGCGCTCAGCTTACGGGAATCCGGTGTGCCACAGCCACAGCCTCTGTGGGCCTGGCCCTGATGCATGAGGTGCTGAATGTGGTTTCCGGCTGCCGGGTACCCATCGTTATGCCTGTGGTAAACCGTTCTCTGGCTTCACCCTGGAGTCTTTGGTGCGATCACCAGGATTCCATGGCTGAGAGGGACAGCGGATGGATTCAGCTGTACTGCGAGAATGTTCAGGACATATACGATACTATGATTATGGCCTACCGTATTGCTGAGGACCAACGGGTGCTGACGCCGGCCATGGTCTGTCTGGACGGATTCTTTCTTTCGCACTCCATGCAGAAGCTGGTGGTGCCGGAGCAGGAGGAAATTGACGCGTTTGTGGGTGAATACTGCAGAAAGAACATGTATCTGGATCCTGAAGATCCTCTGGTTATCGACAATCTGACGGGTTCCAATGAGATCACGGAGATGAAGTACCAGCAGGCCAGGGGTTTTGTGAATGCAGAGGCTGTGATGGAAGAGGTGTTTGAGGAATTTGAAAGGAAGTTCGGGCGCAGGAAATCCATGGTAGAAGGCTACAACATGGAGGACGCAGAATCCGTTATCGTATGCATGGGCTCCATGGCCGGAACGGCAAAATATATATCCGATAAGCTGCGGGCCCAGGGCAGGAAGGTGGGTGTGGTTAAGGTGGTATCCTTCCGTCCATTCCCATACAGGAAGTTAAGAAGCGTCATAGGAGACATTAAGAAGGTGGCTGTTCTGGACCGCACCACCGGGTTTGGAGGACAGGGTACGCCGCTTTGGACAGAGACAAAGTCGGCTTTACCCGGAGACTGCCTTGTCAAGAATTATATTGGGGGCCTGGCTGGCAGGGACATCAGCCTGGACACCATAACCAGGGTGTACGAGGACATACTGACAGGAGAACCGTCAGAGGAACCCGTCTGGATTGACTGTGATACAGAGCATGCAATGGGAATCAGGGAGGTGCGTAAAGCATGATAGATATAAGGACAGAATCAAAAGGATATGTGGCTCATGGAGTAAGCGCCTGCGCGGGCTGCGGGATGGAACTGATCATCCGCAATGTACTGGATGTGCTGGGACAGGATACCACCCTGGTCATACCGCCGGGATGTTCCGCCCTGTTCTGCGGATTTGGCTGCGAGACAGGAATCAAGGTTTCTGCTTTCCAGGGAAATCTGGAGAACTCGGCTGCCATTGCCACCGGCATACGGGCCGGATATGCGGTCCAGGGAAATGACCATACCCATGTGGTGGCATTTGCGGGCGACGGGGCGACCCTGGACATCGGGCTCCAGTCCCTGTCCGGTATGATGGAGCGGGGGGAGGATGTGCTCTATATCTGTTACGACAACGAGGCTTATATGAATACAGGCATTCAGGGAAGCTCCGCCACTCCGGTGGGGGCCTGGACCACCACCACACCCGGAGGAAAGAGCGTGTGTAAGAAGGATTTGCTGGGAATCGCAATGGCCCACGGCATTCCTTACTGTGCGTCTGCCAGCATTGCCAATATACCGGACCTGCGCAAAAAGGTGCAGAAGGCAAAGGATATCAGGGGGCCGCGTCTGCTCCATATATTCTGCCCGTGTCCAACCGGCTGGGGATATGAGCCGGCTAAGAGCGTGGAAGTGGCCAGGCTGGCTGTTCAGACTGGGGCTTGGGTGCTCTATGAATGCGAAGAGGGCAAGGTCCGGGTGACAGTAAAGCCCAAGGAGTTAAAGCCACTGGGAGAATACCTGAAGCTTCAGAAGCGTTTTAAGGGAATCACAGAGGAAGAGGTAAAGTCATTCCAGGAATATATAACAGAAAACTATAAGAAGCAGCTGGGAGCAGAATAAGAGAGGGCGCCCATCCGCGGGGCGCCGTAAGGGGGTAATTATGGAACAAAAAAACGGGGTTAGAAAATATGTTTGGATGATAATTACGATTTTACTCTATGTGGTCTGCAGCAGGATGACTCCTCCGGAGGGGTTGAGTGTGGAAGGGTGGAGAGCCATTGTCCTGATGGTGTGCGCCATCATTACCTGGGTCACTGAATTCATACCTATCGGTATCGCATCCTGTTTGCTGCTGTTTATACCCGGCCTGGCCGGCATACAGACCACAAATGTGGTGATGCAGAATTTTGGAATAACCACCATCTTCTTTATGCTGTCCTCCGGAATCATTGCCAGGGCATTCATTGACTGCGGGCTGGGATACAGGATATCCTTATACATCACTCCCATGCTGGGAAAGAAGAGTAAGATGGTGCTGCTGAGCTTCATGATATGCTCTGCCGCCATATCCACGGTGCTGGCGGATATCCCCACCACCATTATTCTCAGCGGAATTGGTTATACCCTGTTAAAGGAGAATGGCTGTCTGCCCGGCAAGTCCAAATTTGGCCGAAGCATGATGATGGGTATTCCCATAGCGGCCTGTCTGGGAGGATTTGCCACTCCTGTGGGCAGCGGAATCAATGTGCTGTGCATTAACCTGCTTAAGAACATAGCGGGCCAGGATGTGACTTTCCTGCAATGGACGCTGATAGGCGCTCCTCTGGCCGTGGTGCTGACCCTGATCGCTTGGTTCATCCTTACTGTGATGGTGAAACCAGAAATCGAGGAGGTGCAGGGGCTGGATAATGTTAAAGAGAAACGAAAGGAGCTGGGAAGCCTGACCGGCGATGAGAAGAAGTTCTCTGTCATATTCGGTATCACCTTGCTTCTATGGCTTACCCAGACCTGGACAAAGCTGGATTTAACTCTGATATCACTGACCTGTTCTGCGGTGTTCTTCCTGCCTAAGGTGGATTTAATAGACTGGAAAAAGGCCGTGGACGCCACCGGATGGGCCGGCGCATCCAATGCCCTTGCCATGATTTTGAGCCAGCAGGGCAGCGCTGAATGGATCAGCAACCAGTTCCTGGGCGGTCTGGTGGGAAGTTCCATGCTGTCCATTATGCTGGTGGTGACTGCTTTCGGCCTGTTTATACATTTCCTGGTACCGGTAGGCAACGCGGTGCTGGCAGTGTGCGTGCCACTCATTGTTATCCTTGCAGACAAGGCAGGAATCAATCCCATGTATCTGGTATTGATACTGGGTTACACATCCAAATGTATCTTCCTTCTGCCCCTGGACCCCATTCCCATGGCCACCTACGACTACGGCTATTGGAGGCTGGGCCAGATGACAAAGGTGGGATTTGTCATAGCGGTGCTTTGGATTCCCATTATGGTAGCCTTTATGTACGGGGCCATCGGGCTTCATATCATTTAGGAAGAACAGGAGAGAGGTATGCATATGAGGATATATAAGATTGCGGCAATTAATCTTGGTTCCACTTCCACTAAGATTGCCTATTACGAAAATGAGAACTGCGTGTTCAAGGACAACATCGTCCATACTGCCAGGGCACTGGAAGGATTTTCAACTATATGGGAACAGTTTGAATTCAGGAAACAGGCCATCGAAGCTTATCTGAAAGAAAAGGGAATCCTCATATCCGGCCTTGACGCGGTGGTCACCAGAGGAGGACACACAGAGCCCATTGTGGGAGGCGTTTACCGAATTACGAGAAAGATGCTGGAGCAGTCGGCCAGTGAGAAATATGGCAATCATGCCACGGACCTGGGCCTTAAGCTGGCCTATGAGTTTTCAGCTCAGGGTCCCCAGGCATTTACCGTGGATCCGCCTACTACGGATGAGTTTGAGCCTCTGGCCCGCTACAGCGGACTGCCCCAGATTAAGCGCCGCAGCAGTTTCCATGTGCTGAACCACAGAGCAGCGGGCAGGCAGTATGCTAAGGATTCGGGAAAGGATTATAGGGATCTGAATCTGGTGGTGATCCATATGGGAGGAGGCATCAGCATTGCCGCCCATAAAAAAGGAAGGCTGGTGGATGCCAACAATGCTATAGACGGGGACGGACCCTTTTCCACCAACAGGTGCTGTTCGGTACCCATTGGAGATTTGATTAATATGTGTTATTCTGGAACATATACATATTCTGAAATCCGCAGGCTTATCAACGGAAACGCGGGCCTTATGGCATATGTAGGCGAAAATGACGTAAAGACCGTTGAGGAGAGGGCGGCAGGCGGGGATCAGGCCTGCGGTGAGGCGCTGGACGCCATGTGCTACCAGATTGCCAAGGAAGTCGGGGCGGCAGCCACCGTGCTTATGGGTGAGGTGGATGCCATCGTATTTACAGGCGGGATTGCCCACTCAAAAAGAATTGTGGACAGCGTTTCCCGCAGGGTTTCCTTCATCGCTCCCATTGCAGTTTATCCCGGGGAATATGAAATGCAGTCACTGGGACTTAACACACTGGCTGCACTGCGTGGGGAAGAGGAGATAAAGGAACTGAATGAATAACAGGGTTGATGACCAGGAGGAAGTACAGTATGTTTCATAATTTTCAGGAAATGGAAGATTATATTAAGAGCCAAAACATTAAAAAACGCCTGGTGCTGGCCAATGCCCATGACGAAGATGTCTTGGAAGCTGTTGTCACGGCCAGGAAGCGGGGCGTTATAGAGCCTATTCTCATTGGCAAAGAGGACAAAATCAGGGAGCTGCTGGCCGAAATGGGGGAAGTGGCAGAAGATTACCCTATTATTCCCTGCCAGGATGAGAGGGAAGCTGTCAGGATGGCCTGCAGGATGGTGAAGGATAAAGAAGCGGATATTCCTATGAAGGGACTTATGCAGACCGCTAGCTTCATGCGGGCCATTCTGGATAAGGAGGCCTATGGTTTCGTGCCGGATGGAAGCCAGTTAAGCCAGGCCACAGTTATGGAGTACCAGGGCCGCCTGATGATTGCCACAGACTGTGCGGTCAATGTGGCGCCGGATTACAGCGAAAAGGTGAAAATCATTAACAACGCAGTGAAGCTGGCTGGAAAACTGGGAATTCAGTGTCCAAAGGTGGCTGTTATCACTCCGGTGGAGGTGGTAAATCCCAAGATGCAGTCTACTGTGGATGCGGCCATGCTGAGTATGGCTGCTCAGAGGGGACAGATTAAAAACTGTATTGTGGACGGTCCGCTGGCTCTGGACAATGCTCTTAGCGCGGATGCGGCCAGGCATAAGGGAATCACTAGCCAGGTGGCGGGACAGCCGGATATCCTTTTGATGCCTGATTTATGCGCAGGCAATATATTTACCAAGTCGCTGACCTATTTTGCCCATATGGTTTCTTCCGGCACCTTGAACGGCACCACAGTACCGGTGGTCATGACCAGCAGGACAGATACGCCGGAGGACAAGTATGATTCGATTTTAACGGCCATCATACAGGGATTATAAAAAGTGGAGATATATTATCTGTATGTGATTATCAGACGGAGACGCAGGAAGGCGGGATGCGGTAAGTATCCCGCCTTTTAACTTGTCTTTTTACCTGGGGCTGGTTATAATAAAATGAAGCCGGAACATGGAATTACCGCCTGTACAAAAGTGGATTAAATACGCGAAGTGATTTGGAGAAAAACATGGAATATCAATGGGACAGGGTGACAGAGGAAGAACTGAAGCATTTATACTATGAGGAAGGCAAGACGGACAGGGAGATCGCAGAACGGTTTGGGGTCTCTATGGGGAAAGTGGTCTATAAGAGAAGGAAGTATGGGATATCCATTAAAAATATGATATACCAGCAGTTTATGGATGAAAATCCGGAGCTGTTTGCACAGCTGAACGAAAATTCCAGAGAACGGCTGCTCAGGAGAGAAAATATTGACGCTATTTCCAAGGCAGTGACTCATTACGCGTTCAGAAACGGCCCGGTTGAGGACATGCATGCTAATGGGCAGCTGTCCCAGCAGGATATGAAGACATTGAACAAATATATGGTCAACCGCATTGCAGGGCTGTTGTCTGCGGCTATGGACGGGAGCTGGCTGCAGCTGGGGCAGCTGTTTTCCTATTACCGTTTTTTTGGCGGGGACTGGGATGCCGCGGAGCCGGATATGGGAGAGATGAAGCTTTTGATGGAACGGTTAAAGAAACTCTGACAGGTGTCCGCAAATCATAGAGACTGTCCGGAAGCCGGCATACCTTTAGTATCTTTTATATACCATGGCACTTTATAGTGCGTAGTTTACCGCGTCTCCCCAACAGGTTATAATGGAGTCAGATTGGGCGGAGGCCCTGGAAAGGCGGGATGATATTGAATACTGGGGATTGTCTCCTGGCGCTGAAACGGTGTCTGGAGCAGGCTGACGCTGTTGTCATCGGAGCAGGAAGCGGCTTGTCTGCTGCGGCCGGCCTGACCTATGCAGGCAGGCGGTTTGAGGATCATTTTAGGGAATTCATAGAACGGTACGGCATGAGGGACATGTACTCAGCGGGGTTCTATCCGTTTCCCACCCAGGAGGAGAAGTGGGCCTATTGGAGCCGCCATATTTATTATAACAGGTACGACATGCCGGCGGCAAAGCTGTACAGGGATTTGTATGCCATGATGAAGGATAAAAACCACTTTGTCCTGACCACCAATGTGGACCACCAGTTCTGGCTGGCCGGTTTTCAGGACGAGTGTATATTTGCAACCCAGGGAGACTACGGGCTGTTCCAGTGCAAACAGGCATGCCATAAGAAACTGTATGACAATGAGGCGCAGATCCGGGCCATGCTGAGGGAACAGAAGGACTGCAGGATTCCCTCCTGTCAGGTGCCCAAGTGTCCGGTGTGCGGAGGCGACATGGAAGTACATCTGAGGTGCGACGGTAACTTTGTGGAGGATGAGGCGTGGTACCGGGCAGCGGTACGGTATGAAACATTTCTGCGCAATAATCAGGAAAAAACACTGGTTTTCCTGGAATTAGGGGTGGGTATGAACACGCCCGGCATTATAAAATACCCCTTCTGGAGAATGACAAAGCAGTGGAAACAGGCATTTTATATCAGCGTCAATCTGGAGCAGGCGTGGGTGCCGGATGACATCATGGACCGGTCACTGGTGCTGAAGGCTGACATCGCGCATGTGCTGGAGCATCTGGCAGGAACAGACGCAGGATGCAATGACGGGGCCGGTTGGGGAGAAGGGAGCTGTCAGCCATGAAGCAGATGGGCCAGGAAGCACGTCTTAACTATATTGTGGAAGAACTTAAGAAGGATTCGGTCAGCTTCAGGGACATGGAGGTAAGGCCCCGGGACCGGCGCAGGGTCATGCGTTCCCTTATGAATATCCGTATGCCCGGGCCACTGCCTGCCGGATTCCTGGAGATTCAGGATGAATTCCTGAGGGAGGAAGCCAGGGAAAAGGGAATTGTGAGCCTGGCTGACATACCAACCGTAAAGGAGCAATATGGAAGCGGCGTCCTGTTTGGGGACCGTATATCCATATGGCAGGGCGATATTACACGGCTGCAGGCAGATGCCATTGTCAACGCGGCCAATTCCCGTATGCTGGGGTGCTTTGTGCCCTGCCACGGCTGTATTGACAATGCCATTCATTCCGCTGCGGGACTGAGGCTGCGTGAGGCCTGCAGCCGGTATATGGATGACAGGCGCAGGGAGGACCCGGATTATGAGGAGCCTGTCGGAAGGGCAGTGCTGACGCCGGGGTTCTGCCTTCCCTGCCGGTATGTGATTCACACCGTGGGACCTGTGGTGGAAATGAGGCTGACAAAAGAACTGAAACAGGACCTGAGAAACTGTTATGTTTCCTGCCTGGAGGCAGCTGCGGACCAGGGATTAAGGAGCATCGCCTTCTGCTGTATTTCTACCGGAGAATTCCATTTTCCCAATGATAAGGGGGCTGAGATTGCGGTGGATACAGTGACGAAATTCATAAAACAGCGCAAAGCGGCCTTTGACCGGATTGTTTTTAATGTGTTTAAGGATGGGGACAGGGAATTATATGAAAAACTGTTGTCATAAGAATGTTTTTACAGACGTTCCAGAGGCTGAAGCTGCCAGCACTTTTTACATGCGGCATACCGGCATCTTTATGTAGCGGAATACAGAATCAAATACAAATGAAAAAGAAGCACAAATGAAAAAGAAGCGCCCTCAAACCATTCAGGCATACTTGAATGGTTTGAGGGCGCTTTGCTTCCGGTTTTATTGCGCGGCCTGCATATTCTGCGTATTGCCCGCCGCAGGCTTTCGGCAGTATTTTCTGGATGCAGCATACGCGCCCACCCATCCCGCGAAGGCGCCCAGGGTCAGGATAAGAAGGAGAATCCAGGCTGTGTTGTAGGAGCCGCTGGTGTCGTATATGGCAGCCACCATGAGCGCTCCCAGGGAAAGGCCGATTTGTGTAAAGCTGTTGGCGATTCCGTATGCCTCGCCGTATTTTTCAGCGCCAAAGATGGCGGAGGTGATAAGCGGAGGGGTGACGGTGCCGATAGCATCTCCCAGGCCGAAGAGGAAGGCCATGATGTAGAGCATGCTGATATTCTGGCCAAACAGGATGAAGATAAAGGAAAGGGCAAAGGTGATGCATCCAAAAGCAGTACTGGCCACAACGCCGAACCTGTCATTGAGCCATCCAAGGACCAGCTTCCCGAATATGCCAATCATGGAATACAGGGAGATGATTAATGCCTGTACCTGGGGGCCCTGAAGTTCCTCGATGGCCGGAGGGAAGTGACCCAGGGAGCCCGTATTAATCAGTCCGTTGCACAGCATGCCGAATATGAAAAGGATAAAGAACAGCTTTGTCCTGGATTCCTTTACGCTCAGCGGAAACACCACGTCTGCCTTTTGGGGGATTCGTTTGGAGGCAGCATCCCTGGACGGGAAGCTGTGAAGGGAGGAATTCTCAATGGTGGAATCCTGGCTGCCATAGGGTAAAAGTCCCATGTCCTCCGGACGTTTTCTGAGGATGAACAGGGCAGCGGGAAGGGCCAGTACCAGGATAATGAGTGCCATGATCCGGTAGGTGCTCCTCCAGCCATATGCCCCCAGCAGCCATGTGATCACAGGGCTGAAGATGGTGCCGCCCACGCCGATTCCGGCCATGGCAATGCTCATGGCAAGTCCTCTCTTTTTGACAAACCAGTTGGTAATCATCATGCTAACCGGAATCAGGGAAGCGTTTAAAAAGAAAATACCGGTAAAGAAAGAGGAAATGTATAGATGAATCACATTGGTGGCAAGGGAGAAGGAAGCGTAGGAAAGGACAAAGCCGATAATGCTGACGGTCTGAATCCGTTTCATGTTGCCTCTTGCAAGCCTGGCCGACACAACAGGGGACAGGAAGATTCCGAGACCCTGGAGAATGGTATTGGCCAGGGTAAAGGCGCTTCTGGAAATCTGGAGCTCACCCGTAACCTGTATCAGGAATTTATTGCTGAGCGCCATGATGGGGGGACCATGGTACATGTAATCATGAGACAACCAAAGACAACGAACCAGCCATAGTATATTTTTTTGCGTTCCATTATGCGTTCCTCCTGTTCAGCCAGTTAAATGCGCAGGCTGCGTGTACTGCGGCCCCGTAGGGCATGACGGTTTCATCGAATAATACACCCGGATTATGGTGCTGGACCGTGCATCCATCCACCCTGCATCCTATCATGAAGTAGACGGTGGGGACCTTTTCGGACACGCGGGCAAAGTCATCGGAAGGTGTTACGGAGTAATCGGTGTGTTTGATGAAATCAGGAACCACCTCAGAGGCATATTCTGCCAGCTCCCTGGTAAGATCCGGGTCAGAGCAGGTGGATGGCACCTCGGAGAGGGATTCGTATTCAATGGCCACTCCAAAGACCTTTCCCGTGTATTCTGCAATCTCATGCATCCTTTTTACAAGCCTGGCGCGCAAATCCTTGTTATAGGTGCGCAGGGTGCCCATGAGTACGGCGCTGTCAGGAATAATGTTGGAGGTGTTTCCCGCATTAAACGCACCCAGGGTAAGACTTGCCTTCTCGCCTGGATCACACTCCCTGGCTATGAGATTCTGGAAGGCGCTGTAAATATGAAAGCCCACATTGATGGGATCAATACCCAGATGAGGCATGGCCCCGTGGCAGCCCACACCTTTTACCGTGATTTTAAAACCGTCGCAGGAGGACGTCATGAAGCCCGTGCCATAGTTGAGGGAGGGAACCGGGGTATCTAACATCACATGTATGCCCATGGCGGCATCTACCGTGGGATTGGAAAGAATTCCCGCCTTAATCATGTTCTCAGAACCAGTAAAAACCTCTTCCGCCGGCTGGAACATCAGCTTGACGCTGCCGCAGAGCTCATCTCTGCGCTCATGCAGAATCTGGGCAGCAGCAAGAAGCATGGCGGTATGTATGTCATGTCCGCAGTTGTGGGCCGCCTCCGTGACTGTCTGAAAGGGAAGACTGTTCATCTCTTTCATGGGGAGCGCATCCATGTCAGCTCTGAGAAGTATGGTCTTGCCGGGGCAGCTGCCCTCAATCAGGGCAGTGATGCCTGAGTCGCAGATTTCCCGGGGGGAAAGCCCTATGGAAGAAAGGCGTTCCATGACATATTTAGTGGTTCCGGGCAGGTGTTCCCCTGCTTCGGCATGCTGGTGCAGGTAGCGGCGGTCCTTCTGCATCTGGTGTTCGAGTTCCTTTGCTCGTCGTAAGAATTCGTTCATTGCGGTACCCTCCTTGGAATATAAAAAGACTATATAAAGACGTGTCTTTATTATAGCAAAAAGACTATGTTTGTCAAGGAAATAAAAAATATTTATATGCACAATTGACAAAAAGCCGGGGATTTTTCCATTTGGAGGATGCGGATTTTCCTTTGCTATGTTAAGATAAAAAGACAAAGCGGTTTTGGGAGGAATGGAATTGAAGAGAAAGATTGCAGTCATCGCAACAGAATATATAAAAGAGTTTCTCCAGTCCATGCTTGGGGACCTGGACGTTGATTATTGCATATTTACATATAAAATATTTTCAGATATACAGTATATCTATGAAAAGGTTACGGAGGAGTTTGACGGCATCCTGACTTCCGGCAGTTTTCCTGCGCACATGATACATCTTTATTATAAAGAAGAAAAGCGCCCCATCTGTTTTTTCAACACTGATGAGGCTGCCCTGTACCGTTTATTTCTAAAGCTGTTAAATGAGAACAGAAACCTGGATTTTACAAGGGTTTACGCTGATATTGTGGAAATCTTCGGAGTGGGACTAAAGGATTTTGTGGAGGGGCGCAGCCCCATGCCCGATATCCGGGAGCTTTCAGCGGATGAATTTGACATGGAGCGGATGCTTGGAATTGAGCAGGAGGAGTACGGGAAACATGTAAGGCTCTGGGAGGAAGGAAAGATTGATTTATCCGTCACGCGGTTTTCCAGTATTGTGCCGGCACTGCAGGAGGCCGGCGTGAAGGTCTATTTCCCGTTCCCCAGCAAACGGTATGTGGGGGAGATGTGCGACAAGCTTCTCAATGAGATTGAGCGCAGGAAGCTGGAGGAGCAGATACCGGGAGTCATCATCGTGAAACTGTCGGAAAATGGTTCCGGCGGCGAGATGTTCCAGGGCCTGGATTATGATTACATGAGGCTTGAAAATCTTGTGATTGAATTTATAGGGGCATCCATGATTGACTGTTCGGTCCACAGGCGCCATTACGGGCTGGAAATCGTGTCTACCAAGAAACATGTTTCGGGCTGGACCGGAGATTTTAAGGAGGACCGCCTCAGCCCGTTTCTGAGGGAAAAAAAGCTGTCCGCCCGTTTCAGCATCGGCTGCGGTCTTGGGAACAGTCTTTCACAGGCCCGGTTAAATGCTCTTGACGCCTGCCATGAGGCTGAACTTAAGCAGTCTCTGGCATACCTGATCAATGAGAGGGAGCAGATTATTGGTCCCATGGGGGACTGCGGCCAGCTTCTCCTTAATGTGGACAACAGTGAGGTGCTGGACGTGCAGTCCAAGCTTTCACCCCTGACAGTAAAGAAAATATTTACTGCTATCAGCGCCTCCGAAAAGCAGGAAATCACAGCCAGGACCCTTGCGCTCAGGCTGGGCATCACCAAGCGGAGCGCCAACCGTTTTCTGGCTGTATTGGAGCAGGAGGGATATCTGAAGATTGCATATAAGACCAGGACCACCACCAAGGGGCGGCCGGAAAGTGTGTATATCAGGACCGGCGGTCCGGGGAACCCGGAAGAACAACAGGGACAGCAGCAGGAATATTTCTGACCGCGTGCCTTATAAAATGTCTTCCGGAAGCTCATGCCCCTTGGTAATATGGTCCTTGATGGCCCGGAAGCTTTCTGCGCTGACCACATGTTCAATGCGGCAGGCATCCTCCGCGGCTGTCTGTTCATCCACGCCAAGGTACATGAGCCACTGGGAGAGCATGGTGTGGCGTTCGTACATGGTTTCGGCGATTTCCCTACCCATACTGCTGAGGGTGATGTGCCCCTGGTCATCCATGAGGATATAACCGTTTTCACGCAGATTCTTCATTGCCACGCTGACACTGGGCTTGGAAAAGGCCAGTTCGTTGGCGATGTCGATGGAGCGGACATAGGGGTTTTTGCGGCTTAAAATCAAGATTGTTTCCAGATAGTTTTCAGCTGATTCCTGTATTTTCAATTTAATCAAATCCTCCCACTGATAAATATTAGTTAGTTCAAAGTCTGCGGCGGCTATTTTCTATTTTATCATACCCGGAAAGGAAACGCAAATTAGCGTCAGGACTGAAATAGCAAAAAATCCGCATTTAATTTGAAAAAACGATTGACATTTTGGTTAACTGGTGCTAACCTAAATTTGCAGTTAGGATACCATAACTTTCCAGCTGCAATATGGAAATTTCAGGAAACAGAATCACATCAGGTTCAGAAAGAGGAGTGATGGGTATGCCGTTGACATTGGTAAAAGAAGGTACGGTGGCATCCATAGTCCGGGTGGGCGGCAAGGAAGAGGTAAAGCGTCATCTGGAGAACATGGGGTTTGTGCCGGGAGCGAGTGTGACTGTTGTTTCAGCTAACAATGGCAATGTGATTGTCAATGTAAAGGAATCAAGGGTTGCTATCAGCAAAGAAATGGCCAATAAGATTATGGTGTAAGCTGGCCGCGGGTATGAGAAGGAAAGGAGCATTAATAAGATGCGCACATTGAAGGAAGTAAAATGCAAAAGCACGGTAACGGTTGTTAAACTTCACGGAGAAGGGGCCGTAAAGCGGCGTATCATGGATATGGGCATCACAAAAGGGACGGAAGTCTATGTCCGCAAGGTGGCGCCTTTGGGGGACCCTGTGGAGGTGAATGTTAGGGGCTATGAGCTGTCCTTAAGGAAAGCGGATGCCGAGATGATTGAAGTGCAGTAGAAACTGCTTTTTTTTAAAAGAATGAGTTAGCTACAACTAATTTATTGATAAATTTTCTCAATAAGAAAATGAGGAGGATATGAAAATGTCAATCAAAATTGCTTTGGCCGGTAATCCCAACTGCGGAAAGACCACGCTGTTCAATGGTCTTACCGGATCCAATCAGTTTGTTGGAAACTGGCCTGGTGTCACGGTGGAAAAGAAGGAAGGAAAACTTAAGGGGAACAAGGATGTCATCATCATGGACCTTCCGGGTATCTATTCATTGTCGCCTTACACGCTGGAGGAAGTGGTCGCCAGGAACTACCTGATTACCCAGCGGCCGGATGCCATCTTAAACATTGTGGACGGAACCAACCTGGAGCGCAACCTGTACCTGACCACCCAGTTAATGGAGCTGGGGATTCCCGTGCTGATGGCTGTCAACATGATGGACGTGGTTAAAAAGAGCGGGGACCGGATTGATATTCAGGCTCTGAGCAGGGAGCTGGGCTGCCCGGTGGTGGAGATTTCCGCATTAAAGGGCACCGGCATCATGGAGGCCGCCAACAAGGCAGTGGAGCTTGCAAGGGACAGCAGAGCATCTGTACCGGTACACAAATTCTGCGCCGATGTGGAGGCGGCTCTGGAGGAAATCGAACAATGCATCGGAGGAAATGTGCCTGAGGCGCAGAGGCGCTTCTATGCCATCAAGCTGTTTGAGCGGGATGACAAGATTGGGGCCCAGATGACCATGGTTCCGGATGTGGGAAGCATCACAGCGCGCATGGAGGAGGCCATGGACGATGACGCTGAGAGTATCATCACAAATGAGCGCTATACCTACATTACATCTATTATTGGCAGGTGTTATACAAAAAAGAGCAGAGAGAAGATGAGCGTCTCCGATAAAATTGACCATATCGTCACCAACCGTTTCCTGGCTCTGCCTATATTTGCGGCGGTCATGTGGGTTGTCTACTATGTTTCAGTTACCACAGTGGGAACCTGGGCCACTGACTGGGCTAACGACGGAGTGTTTGGGGAAGGCTGGAGTCTGTTTGGCTTGGAAGTGCCGGGCATACCTGTTGTTGTTGAGGGTGGGCTGTGCTGACTGGCTCTCCAGCCTGATATTAGATGGTATTGTGGCTGGCGTGGGCGCTGTGCTTGGCTTTGTGCCCCAGATGCTGGTGCTGTTTATTTTCCTTGCGTTTCTTGAATCCTGCGGTTACATGGCCAGGGTGGCGTTTATCATGGACAGAATTTTCCGGAAATTCGGATTGTCAGGAAAGTCCTTTATTCCCATGCTGATTGGAACCGGCTGCGGTGTTCCCGGTATCATGGCTTCCCGTACCATTGAGAATGACAGGGACCGCAAAATGACCATCATGACCACCACCTTTATTCCATGCGGAGCAAAGCTTCCTATTATTGCGCTGTTTGCGGGAGCCCTGTTCGGAGGCGCTTCCTGGGTAGCACCCAGCGCCTACTTCGTAGGAATTGCAGCCATTATCTGCTCCGGCATCATCTTAAAGAAAACAAAAATGTTTGCAGGGGATCCGGCGCCGTTTGTAATGGAGCTTCCTGCTTACCACCTTCCAACTGTGTCGAATGTTCTGCGCAGCATGTGGGAGAGAGGCTGGTCCTTTATCAAGAAGGCAGGAACCGTAATCCTGCTGTCCACTATTTTTATTTGGTTTACATCCAGCTTTGGGTTTGTGGACGGACATTTTGGTATGGTGGAAGATTTGTCGGATGGAATTCTGGCGTCAATCGGTCAGGCCATTGCCTGGATATTCGCTCCTCTGGGATGGGGGAACTGGCAGGCAGCTGTGGCGGCCATCACGGGTCTGGTTGCAAAGGAAAACGTAGTTGGCACCTTCGGCATTCTCTATGGTTTTGCGGAAGTGGCTGAGGACGGATCAGAAATATGGGGAACACTGGCCCAGAGCTTTACAGCCGTCAGCGCATATTCCTTCCTGGTGTTCAATCTGCTGTGCGCTCCCTGTTTTGCTGCCATAGGCGCCATCAAGCGTGAGATGAACAATGCAAGGTGGACCTGGTTTGCAATCGGTTATCAGACCATACTTGCATATGTGGTGGCACTGTGCATATACCAGTTTGGCAGATGGTTTACAGAAGGAACCTTTGGAGTCGGAACCGTTGCGGCAATTGGGGCCGTGGCCGTATTCATCTATCTGTTAGTAAGGCCTTATAAAGAGGGCAGTTCTCTTAATGTGAATGTAAAGGCCAAGACAGCATCATAACAGCCCGGCATACTCTTTTGTGCCTGATAAGGATTGTTTACATATAATTAGGAGGATAAAGGAATGATCGATTGTTTTAAATGTAAAAAAATGGGCCTTTTTTTAGGCGGCGTCCTGTTTGGAACAGCAGGTGTGAAGATTCTGGGAAGCGATGATGCCAAAAAGTTATATATCAACTGGAGAACTGCCGGATTAAGGGCTAAAGACTGTGTGATGACCACCGCCTCCAATATCCAGGAGAACGCTGAGGATATTCTGGCAGAGGCCAGGGAAATCAATGCACAGCGCTGTCAGGAGGTATTTGAGGATGAAAGCAGGGAGGAGGCCCCTGAGCATACCTCAGAATATTTGAAGGAAGATGAGACAGCTTCTGCTGATACGGTTACAGCGTAATGTATAATCCGCCTGGGGAAGAAATCTCCGGGCGGTAATTTTTTCATTTACTCTGAAAATGTGTCCAGGACAGTTGAAAATAGGAGCTTGAAACAATGAAGTTTGTAATTAGACATGAGATAAGGGGAAGGGTCAGGGTTCATTTTTATCAGAAGGATATGAGCATACGGCAGGCTGATTTGCTGCATTATTATCTCTGCACCCTTCCCGGAGTAAAAAATGTCAGGGTATATGAGAGAACAGCGGATGCCGCTGTGGTGTATGAAGGCAGCCGCAGGTGCATACTGGAGGGAATACAGAGGTTTTCTTATGATAGTGAGCGGATGGAAGAGCTGGTGCCGAAGAACAGCGGAAGGGCCCTGAACCGCGAATACAAGGAGAAGCTGGTCCGGAAAGTGGTGGTCAGGGCATTTGCCAAATCCTTTCTGCCGGCTTCTGTCAGAGCCGTCTGTACGGCCGCCCACTCCGTCAGGTACCTGCTAAAGGGAGTCCGCTGTCTGCTCAGGGGCAAGCTGGAGGTGGAGGTTTTGGATGCCGCAGCGATTGCCGTGTCTGTCCTGAGACGGGATTTCGACACGGCGGGTTCTGTTATGTTCCTTCTGGGGATTGGGGAACTTCTGGAAGAATGGACCCGCAAAAAGTCAGTGGGCGACCTTGCCAGGAGCATGTCCTTAAACATTTCCGGGGTATGGCAGAATGTGGATGGGACAGAGGTCCTGGTTCCTGTTTCAAAAATAAGGGAGGGAGACCTGGTAACGGTCCATATGGGAAATGTGATTCCTCTGGACGGAGTGGTCGCTTCCGGGGACGCCATGGTGAACCAGGCTTCCATGACAGGGGAGTCAGTGCCTGTCAGGAAGGAGGAGGGATCCTACGTGTATGCGGGAACAGCCGTAGAGGAGGGGGAGATTCCCCTGCGGGTGAGGACGGCTGCGGGCGACACCAGGTTTGAACGGATTGTGACCATGATTGAGGAGTCGGAGCAGCTTAAGTCCACAGCTGAGGGAAAGGCAGCCACCCTGGCGGACGCGTTGGTTCCCTGGAGTCTGGGCGGAACCATCCTTACGTGGCTGCTGACCCGCAATGTGACAAAGGCCCTGTCCATCCTGATGGTGGATTTTTCCTGCGCGCTGAAGCTGGCTATGCCCCTGTCTGTGCTCTCGGCCATGCGCGAGGCCGGCGG
>OAUK01000382.1_pt1 | contig 20592 bp, 18 predicted proteins | sample 1495131 | NCBI WGS metagenome assembly OAUK01 (sample SAMEA2580009, study PRJEB22360) | human gut metagenome | biome: human gut; feature: human-associated habitat; material: faeces | place: Denmark | collected 2008/2010 | reverse complement strand
CTCCGCCGGGGCTACAGCATCACGCTGCACGAGGGCAGGGTGGTGCGCGACCCGCAGCAGCTCTCGGCGGGCGACATGATCGAAACGCGGCTGGAGAAGGGCATTTTGAAATCGAGAATAGAATCTTAGCATATATGGAAAAGAATGTGAAATATGAGGAGGCCGTGCGCCAGCTGGAGGAAATCGTGGCCAAGATGGAAAACGACGAGTATGACATCGACGAGTTGGCGGCCAACCTCAAGACTGCCCAGCAGCTCATCAAGCTCTGCCGCGACAAACTCACCAAGACCGATGCCGAAATCAAGAAACTCTTGCCGTGAGGGGAGAAGAGCTCGAAGGTTCATCGCGAATAATTGCGCAAGAAGGGCAAAAAAGTGCGAAAAATGTTGCAAAAATGCTTTAAAATACTTACTTTTGCAAGCATATTCGATTAAAATATTTTGATTATGAAGAATTTAGACTGGGCTAATCTGTCGTTCGGATACATGCCGACCGACTACAATGTGCGCTGCTACTATCGCGACGGCAAGTGGGGTGAAGTGGAAGTTTGCTCCGATGAGTATCTCAAACTGCATATCGCCGCCACGAGTTTGCACTACGGACAGGAAGCCTTCGAGGGACTGAAGGCCTATCGCTGCGCCGACGGCAAAGTGCGCGTGTTCCGTGTCGAAGACAATGCGGCACGCCTGCAGAGCACCTGCCGAGGCATCCTGATGCCCGAAGTGCCCACAGACCTGTTTGTGGAGATGGTGAAGAAGGTGGTGCGCCTCAATCAGGAGTGGATTCCGCCCTACGAGAGCGGTGCCACGCTCTATGTGCGTCCGCTGCTCATCGGCACCAGTGCGCAGGTGGGCGTACACCCGGCCACGGAATATCTCTTTATGATTTTCGTCACCCCCGTAGGCCCTTACTTCAAGGGAGGGTTCTCCAGCAACCCCTACGTCATCATACGCGACTTCGACCGCTCGGCGCCGCTCGGCACGGGCATGTACAAGGTGGGCGGCAACTATGCGGCCAGCCTGCGCGCCAATGACATCGCCCACCGGAAGGGATATGCCTGCGAATTCTACCTCGACGCGAAGGAAAAGAAATACATGGACGAGTGTGGGGCAGCCAACTTCTTCGGTATCAAGAACAACACCTACGTCACTCCGAAGTCGACCTCCATCCTCCCGTCCATCACCAACAAGAGCCTCATGCAGTTGGCCGAGGACTTGGGCATGAAGGTGGAGCGCCGGCAGATTCCCGAGGAGGAACTGGCCACATTCGAGGAAGCCGGAGCCTGCGGCACAGCGGCTGTCATCAGCCCCATCTCCTACATCGACGACCTCGACACGGGAGCACACTACGACTTCGGGGCAGAGCCCGGTCCGATGTCGCGCAAGCTCTATGACACGCTCCGCGGCATCCAATACGGCACTGTGGAAGACAAGCACGGTTGGACCACCGTCGTTATCGAATAAACCGCCCATGCCGTTGTCCCATCGCCAAGATGAGGCAACGGCATCTTGTTTTGATTCATTTATTTTCAAACTTTATAATCATTAAAACTATGGATTCAATTTCCGCTTACAAAAATCGCGCCTTGGCCTCATTGGACAAGGGCTGGAGCACACCCGTCATCTGCACTTTGGTTTATTATATCATCACTTTTGTCGTGGCCGGCATCATGGGCGGCAAAGACTCGTCCGTGGTGCGGCAGACTGTCGGTTTCCTGTTCTATTTGGGCCTCATTCCCCTCGGTTGGTCATTGCAAGTGCTCTTCCTTGAGTATGTCCGCGAAGGCCGCACGCAAGTGAACTCGCTCTTCCTCGGATTCAAGAAGCCGTGGCTGCCCAAGAGTTTCCTTATTCCGTTTCTCGTGGGTATCTACACCGTACTTTGGACACTGCTGCTCATCATTCCCGGTATCATCAAGGCCTACTCCTACGCCATGGCCCCTTACGTATTCAAGGACAATCCCGAGATAAGTTGCGACGATGCCATCAAGGAGAGTATGCGCCTCATGGACGGCCACAAGCTGCAACTCTTCCTGCTCGACCTGAGCTTCATCGGTTGGGTTATTCTTGCCTCTCTCACCCTCGGCATCGGCTTCCTCTGGCTTGTTCCCTATTGGCAGACCACCCGTGTACACTTCTATGAGGACCTGAAGAAGGAGATGCCGGCAGCCTGACGGTACTTCCTGCTGTGTAATAACGGATGGGTGACGATGCCCATCTGGAAAGATAGTGATGCCCCCTTGACGGATTCGTACCGTCAAGGGAGTATTATCGTCTATGGAGAAACACAACAAAAGGGGCTAAAAGTTGCGTATTTCACACTTAACTCGTACCTTTGCAGCAAAAGAAACAGAACGATGGGCAAAGGAAAATTAGCTAAGTTTGCAGAGATGGAGACATTCAAGAATGTCTTTCAATATCCTTTTTCGGTGATTGACAACGTGCCGTTTGAGATGAAAGGCCGTTGGCGCGAAGATTATTTCCACAACGACAATCCCATTGTGCTCGAACTGGGATGCGGCAAGGGGGAATATGCCGTGGAGTTGGCACGCCTCTATCCCGACAAGAATTTTATCGGGGTGGACATCAAGGGAGCCCGTATGTGGACGGGGGCCAAGCAGGCTCTGGAGGCCGGTCTGGGAAATGTGGCCTTCCTGCGCACTAACATCGAGATCATCGACCGCTTCTTCGCTCCCGACGAAGTGCAGGAGATATGGCTCACCTTCTCCGACCCGCAGATGAAAAACCCGCGCAAGCGTCTCACATCCACCTATTTTATGAACCGTTACCGCCGTTTTCTGACAGACGGAGGATTAGTTCATCTCAAGACCGACTCCAACTTCCTGTTCACCTACACCACTTACATGGCCGACGAGAACAGCCTGCCTGTGGCTTTCCGCACCGAAGACCTCTACCATGAGGAAGGCCTCGACGAGGAGACGCGCCGCCTGCTCGCCATCCAGACCTACTACGAGTCGATGTGGATAGAGCGCGGTCTCAACATCCGCTACATGCGCTTCGCCTTGCCTCATGCAGGCGAGCTGCATGAGCCTGATGTCGAAATTCCGCTCGACGAGTACCGCTCCTACCACCGCTCCAAGCGTACGCCGAAAGAGACGGGGAAGTGAAAGAGAAGCGAAGCCGGGGGCGAAGCTTTTATTTAATGAATATTAACGCCTGCGTGTAACATTTGTTACCGCAGGCGTTTTCGGTTTTGTCTAATTTTGCCGTCGAATTATACAAACAACAAGAATTACGACGAACATGGAGAATCAAATGTTTTGTTTTCAGTGTCAGGAAACAGCCAAGGGAACGGGTTGCACCGTTCGCGGCGTGTGTGGTAAACTGCCCGAGACCTCTCGTTGGCAAGATTTGTTGCTAAGCGTGGTGCGCGGCGTGGGTACGATAGGCCATGCGCTCAGCGAAGCCGGTGTGGCTTACGATAAAGTGCCGGTGGGCGACATGATTGTGGATGCCCTTTTCACCACCATCACCAATGCCAACTTCGATGACAGTGTCATCCTCGAAAAGGTGGATCGTGCCATTGCCATCAAGAAGCAGCTGCTGCTCATTGCCAAGGACAAGGGCGTGAGTCTGCCCGACTATCAGGAAGTGAAGTGGGGAGGCGAGAAGGCCGACTATCGGGCCGAGGGCGACCGCGAGGGCATTTTGCGCAACGAAGATGCCGACCTGCGCTCGCTCAAGGAGCTCACCGTGCTCGGCCTGAAGGGTATGGCCGCCTACTATGAGCACGCCTCCCATCTCAACCAGCGCAACGAGGCCATCATCGACTTCATGATGAAAGCCCTCGGCATCATCAGCGACCCATCGGCCGACATGGACACACTGCTCGCCACGGTTCTTGAAACAGGCAAGTTTGGCGTGGATGCCATGGCCCTGCTCGACAAGGCCAACACCACTGCCTACGGCAATCCCGAACTCACACGGGTGAACATCGGCGTGGGCAAGAATCCCGGCATCCTCATCTCCGGCCACGACCTGCGCGACATCGAACAACTGCTCCAACAGACCGAGGGCACCGGCATCGACGTATACACCCACAGCGAAATGCTGCCGGCGCACTACTATCCGCAGCTGAAGAAATACAAGCACCTCGTGGGCAACTACGGCAACGCGTGGTGGAAGCAGAAGGAGGAGTTTGCCAGCTTCAATGGCCCCATCGTGTTCACCACCAACTGCATCGTGCCCCCGTCTCCATCGGCCAATTATAAGGACCGTGTGTTCACCACCAATGCCTCCGGCTATCCCGGTTGGAAGCACCTCAAGGCCGATGCCAACGGGCGGGTGGACTTCTCCGAGGTGATAGAGCTGGCCAAGACCTGCGAGGCTCCCACCGAGATTGAGCAGGGAGAGATAGTGGGCGGTTTCGCCCATGCGCAAGTGTTCGCTCTGGCCGATCAGGTGGTGGAGGCCGTGAAGAGCGGTGCCATCAAGAAGTTTGTCGTGATGAGCGGTTGCGACGGGCGCATGAAAGACCGCAACTACTACACCGACTTTGCCAAGGCTCTGCCCAAAGACACGGTGATTCTCACCAGCGGTTGTGCCAAATACAAATACAACAAGCTCAATTTGGGCGACATCAACGGCATCCCCCGCGTGCTCGACGCCGGCCAGTGCAACGACTCCTACAGTTGGGCAGTGGTGGCCCTGAAGTTGAAAGAGATTTTCGGTGCGGCCGACATCAACGACCTGCCCATCTTCTTCAACATCGCTTGGTATGAGCAGAAGGCCGTCATCGTGCTTCTCGCCTTGCTCCACCTCGGGGTGAAGAACATCCACATCGGTCCCACGCTCCCCGCATTTGTGTCGGAAGGCGTGCTGAAAGTGCTCGTTGAGAACTTCGGACTGGGCACCAATGCCACCGTAGAGGAAGACATCAAGAACTATGTGCTCGCCTAATAGGCCGGCTGTCGGAAATTCAGATTAGTCAATCGTTTCCAAATCTTTATAAGAACAGGATTAGATTCCGGGGTGCGCCAAGTTGTTGGCGCACCCTTTTTGCATTATAGACGAGGGCGGAGATTGTCCGGTGTTTTCGTCATCGGCTTGTATTCCTGCGAAAAGAAATAGCTTCATAGAAAAATTTGCATCATTCGGGGCATTCGCCGAAAGAAATGATAAATGTCGGCGAATGCCCCGAATGATGCGAATTGCAGGAGCCTTTTACCCTTTTAATTCTTGAATCTTTGAATCTTTTAATTTTTGAATTTTTCAAAGTTCCATCACCGCCGTGTAAAGCCCCGGGAAAGCTGCGGCGATGTTGTGCGGCTCCTGCCTGAAGATGCCGAAGAGGGCACTGCCCCTGCCACTCATCTGCGCATAGACCGCCCCAAGGTCGTAGAGCCGTCGCTTGATGTCGGCCAGCATGGGGTGCATGGCGAAGATGGGCTTCTCGAAATCGTTGGTGAGTTCATCCCGCCACGTGGCGATGGGCTGCCGGCAGATGTCGCGGCAACATTTGGCCGGTTGTGTCGGCGTAATGCGGCTGTAGGCCTCGGCCGTGCTCACAGCGATGTCGGGCTTCACCACTGCCAGCCTGTAGCCCCCGAGATTGCCCTTGGGGCCGTCAACCGGAGCAAGGATTTCGCCGATGCCCGTGGCGTAGGAGGGCATGGCTGTGATGAAAAACGGGCAGTCGGCCCCCAGACGGGCAGCGTATCGCTCCATCTCGGCGATGCCGATGTTGAGCCGGAAACGCTCGTCAAGCAACCTGATCATATAGGCACCGTCGCTCGAACCGCCCCCTAAGCCGGCTTGCGAGGGTATGCGCTTCACGAGATGGGCATGGACACGCGGCAGCGAGAAGTCGGCAGCCAACAGATTGTAGGCCTTCACCACCAAGTTTTTTTGCTCGTCGCAGTCCACGGCGTTACCCGTCACCTTGAGATCGCAGTCCACCTCGCTGGGAAACCTTTCGTCCATGCGCCTGATTTCGAGCGCGTCGCAGAGTGGGATAGGGTAGAACACCGTTTCTATGTTGTGATAGCCGTCAGGCCGCCGGCCCACGATATTGAGGCCGAGATTGATTTTGGCATTGGGAAATGTAATCATAGTCAAAGTTGTTTATTCTTGTGCAAAAATAGCAAATTATCGAGAAATAAGGTATGTCGTCTCCTCGTTTTTTTACATTTCATGACAACATTGAACCATATATAACCCAAATGGCCGGATACGCTTGGTGCAGTTGAATGTTTTGTCAGGTCAAATCCATTATCATGTTTTTCCGTATCTCACATTTTTATCGTAACTTTGTCCCGACAATTCAAACGACATGCCTGAAAATAAATCAAACAAGACGGGGCGGCGACGTGCGCAGACCCCGATAGACAACACCTACGGGCATCTGCCCCCGCAGGCTCCCGACATCGAGCAACTGGTGATCGGAGCACTCATGGTGGACAAGGATGCCTTTTCGGTGGTGGCGGAGATACTGCGCCCGGAGACGTTTTATGATCCCCGCAACCAGAAGATATACGAGGCCATCCAAACCATGAACATGGAGGAGAGGCCGGTGGACATCATGACCGTCATCGAGGAACTCAAGCGACAGGGCACCTTCGAGAGTGTGGGCGGTGCGCCCTACGTGCTCGACATCAGTCAGCATGTGGCCTCGTCGGCCCATGTGGAATATCATGCGCAGATATTGGCGCAGAAATTTCTCGCCCGTCAGCTCATCCATTTTGCCGGCGAGATAGAGACCAATGCCTACGACGAGACGGTGGATGTGGAGGAACTGATGCAGCACGCCGAGGGTGCGCTCTTCGAACTCTCGCAGAAGAACATGCGGCAAGACTACACGCAGATAGACCCCGTGATAGCCGAAGCGGAGCGAATACTTATGGCTGCGACCAAGAACAAGGGGGGACTGACCGGTGTGCCGAGCGGATTCACCGGGCTGGACGACATCACGAGCGGGTGGCAGGCTTCCGACCTTGTGATCATTGCCGGCCGACCGGCCATGGGTAAGACCTCGTTCGCGCTGAGCATCGCCAAGAACATCGCCGTGGACTACCGCGAACCCATCGCCTTCTTCTCGCTCGAAATGAACAACGTGCAGTTGGTGAACCGCTTGATTTCCAACGTGTGCGAGATTTCGGGACACAAGATACTCAGCGGTCAGCTCGAACCTCACGAGTGGGAACGCTTCGACAAAAACCTGCGCAAACTCACGGGAGCACCCATCTATGTGGACGACACGCCGGGTCTCTCGGTGTTTGAGCTGCGGACGAAGGCCCGCCGACTGGTGAGGGAAAAAGGGGTGAAAATCATCATGATAGACTATCTGCAGCTGATGAACGCCAGCGGTATGCGTTTCGGTAACCGACAGGAGGAAGTGTCCACCATCTCCCGCTCGCTCAAGGGGCTGGCCAAGGAGCTCAACATCCCTATCTTGGCATTGAGCCAGCTCAACCGAACGGTGGAAAACCGTGAGGGCATCGACGGCAAGCGTCCGCAGTTGAGCGACCTTCGCGAGTCGGGAGCCATCGAGCAGGATGCCGACATGGTGCTCTTCGTTCACCGCCCCGAGTATTATCACATCTATGACGACGGCAAGGGCAACGACCTCCACGGCATGGCCCAAATCATCATAGCCAAGCACCGTAAGGGTGCCACGGGCGACGTGCTGCTCAACTTCCGCGGGGAGTTCACCCGCTTCCAGAACCCCGAAGACAATTCCATCGCTCCCATGCCGGGCGGCGGCGGTGAAATCATCGGCAGCAAAATCAATGGCGATGATCCCTTCGGTGACCTGCCGCCTGCGCCCGATGCCGATTTTCTGAGATGATGGCTTCGGCCGCTCAGGCGGTGCTTAACGGGAGAGGCATCCGGATAGATGACTGTCAAACTATTTGTTCGTTTTCAGCCTCTGTGCTTGCAATATTTTGCAACCGACGGCCGTTCGGCGTAAATAAGCGATTTTGGCGGCTTTTTCAAAACGCTGATAATCAACTACTTGAATTTTATTGATATCTATTTTGGGGCGAAAACGGGGCTGAGAGGGCCCAAACGGGCTTGCGAAATGGCCACAGTTGCACGGCGACTGTGGCCATTTTGGCTTTCAACTGTGGCTCTTTTGCAAGCTCGATGGGCCCGAATGAGGAAATCTGTGGGCTTTTCCGGCGGTTTAAGGCAGGTTTTTCGCTCTGGTTGGAGAGTTTTTACAGAGGTGCTTTTGTTGATATTATTCGTCACAGCCCGATGCTTGCAAAGACTGCTTTCACCGGTTTTTATGGGGTATGTGAGCAACACACAGATTGGTTTTACCACCCAGTATCAGCCGCCCCTTATGGCTTCCTTTCCAAAGTCGGAAGTGATCGAAATCTAAAGTTCATAAAGCAAGTCCTCTGCCGTTTTTAATTGCGTTTCTCCAGCCTTAGCATCTATCATTTCTTGCAAGGCATGGCGCAACTTTACAGCAAATTTCTTTTGGTTGCTACGAAAGTCTTTTGTACCTATTATCATCATGGCGGTTTCCTTTAATTCCATTACAAAGATAGCCAATTTGGTCGCAAAAATGGTAGCCATTTAAGGAATATTTATCAAAAAGATTGGTAAAGAACTTCGTTCTTATGCGCCTAAAAATGCCTCTTTATAATGAAAAGTGGGGTGAGAAATGAAGAATTATTTAATTTTTGATTAAAAAAGCAACAATTTGTTTGCATTGTTCCGTAAAATCCATTACCTTTGCATCCGTATTTCAACGAAAAGACAAGATGAACAATATTCAGAGCATACTAAACCTTATTATTCGAATTCGACTGCATCGGGTGGCCGGAAGTGATAAGGTGTGCATATAGCTCTGAGAGACTATACATCCAAGCCTTTCTCACTTCCGTGGAAGTGTGGAAGGCTTTTTTCGTAGTTTGCGGATGGAATCGAGAGTACATATATATAATAAAGGTATAGAATCATGAGCGACAGATTATTCATTTTTGACACGACACTGCGCGACGGTGAACAAGTGCCCGGTTGCCAGTTGAACACGGTAGAGAAAATACAAGTGGCTAAGGCACTGGAGCAGTTGGGCGTGGATGTGATAGAGGCGGGCTTCCCCATTTCGAGTCCGGGCGACTTCAACTCGGTGATAGAAATATCCAAAGCCGTGACTTGGCCCACCATCTGCGCGCTGACACGTGCCGTGGAGAAAGACATCGACTGCGCGGCCGAAGCCCTCAAGTATGCCAAGCACAAGCGCATACACACCGGCATCGGGACGAGCGACTCGCACATCAAATACAAATTCAACTCCAACCGCGAGGAAATCATCGAGCGCGCCGTGGCCGCCGTGAAGTATGCCAAGAGATATGTAGAGGATGTGGAGTTCTATGCCGAGGATGCCGGGCGCACCGACAATGAATATCTCGCCCGTGTGGTGGAGGCCGTCATCAAGGCCGGAGCCACAGTAGTCAACATACCCGACACCACGGGCTACTGTCTGCCCGAGGAGTATGGGCACAAGATAAAATACCTGATGGAGCACGTGGACGGGGTACACAAGGCTGTGCTCTCCACCCACTGCCACAACGACTTGGGCATGGCCACGGCCAACACCCTGCAAGGTGTGCTCAACGGGGCGCGACAGGTGGAGGTGACGATCAACGGCATCGGCGAGCGCGCCGGCAACACGTCGCTCGAAGAGATAGCCATGATACTCAAATGCCACAAGGGCGTGGGCATCGACACCAACATCAACACGACGAAGATTTGCCCCATATCGCGCTTGGTGTCGAGCCTGATGAACATGCCCGTGCAGCCCAACAAGGCCATCGTGGGGCGCAACGCTTTCGCCCATTCGAGCGGCATCCACCAAGACGGCGTGCTCAAAAACGTGCAGACCTATGAAATCATCGACCCCAAGGAAGTGGGACTCGACGACAACGCCATCGTACTCACCGCCCGTTCGGGCCGCGCCGCACTGAAATACCGGTTGCATGTGAACGGTGTGGAGGTGGAAGACGAGGCCAAACTCGACGCGCTCTACAAGAAATTCCTCGTGCTGGCCGACAAGAAGAAGGAGGTGACCGACGACGACATCCTCGTGTTGGCCGGAGCCGAATCGGCCGAGAGCCACAGCGTGAAACTCGACTACCTGCAAGTGACCACGGGCAAGGGCGTGAAGAGCGTGGCCAGCGTGGGCCTCGACATCAGCGGACAGAAGTTTGAGGAGTGTTCGACGGGCAACGGCCCTGTAGACGCGGCCATCAAGGCACTCAAGCGAATAATCAGAAAGAACATGACCCTCAAGGAGTTCACCATTCAGGCCATCGACAAAGGGTCGGACGATTTGGGCAAGGTACACATGCAGGTGGAGTACGACGGCCACGTGTACTACGGTTTCGGGGCCGACACCGACATCGTGACGGCTTCGGTGGAGGCCTACATCGATTGCATCAACAAGTTCAGAGATTGAAAACGCAATAAATACAAAGAAGATTATGAACACATTATTCGACAAGATTTGGGATAAGCATGTCGTGCAGATCGTGGAGGGCGGGCCTACACAACTTTACATCGACCGCCTCTACTGCCACGAAGTGACTTCCCCGCAAGCCTTTGCCGGGATGCGCGCCCGCGGACTGCAATGCTTCCGTCCGGGGCAGATATTCTGTATGCCGGACCACAATACGCCTACCCACGACCAAGACAAACCCATTGAAGACCCTGTGTCGAAGAAGCAGGTGGACACGTTGTCGAAGAATACGGCCGACTTCGGGCTGACTCACTATGCCATGAACTCGAAAGACAATGGCATCATCCACGTGGTGGGCCCCGAGAAGGGTCTTTCCCTGCCGGGCATGACCATCGTGTGCGGCGACTCCCACACTTCCACCCACGGGGCCATGGGAGCCGTGGCTTTCGGCATCGGCACATCGGAGGTGGAGATGGTGATGGCCTCACAGTGCATCTTGCAGTCGAAGCCTAAGTCGATGCGCATCAGCATCAACGGTAAGTTGGGCAAGGGCGTGACGGCCAAAGACGTGGCCCTCTATCTGATGACCGAACTGACGACCTCCGGGGCCACGGGCTACTTTGTGGAGTATGCCGGCGACGTGGTGAAAGACATGACGATGGAAGGCCGGCTCACACTGTGCAATCTCTCCATCGAGATGGGGGCCCGGGGCGGCTTCATCGCTCCCGACGAAACCACTTTCGAGTATATCAAGGGGCGCGAATATGCTCCGCAGGGCGAGGAGTGGGACCGGGCCGTGGCCTACTGGAAGACACTCAAGAGTGGGGAGGATGCCGTGTTTGACAAGGAACTGACCTTCGATGCGGCCGACATCGAGCCCCACATCACCTACGGCACCAACCCCGGCATGGGCATGGGCATCACCGGACACATCCCCACGCTCGCCGAGATAGACGATGCCGGACAGGCTTCTTTCAAGAAAAGTCTCGCCTACATGGGCTTTCAGCCGGGCGAAAAACTCCTCGGTCACCCGATCGACTACGTGTTTCTCGGGGCATGCACCAATGGGCGCATCGAAGATTTCCGCGCTTTCGCCTCCATCGTGAAGGGGCGGCAGAAGGCCGAAGGGGTCACGGCATGGCTCGTGCCCGGTTCGTGGCTCGTTGACAAACAGATACGCGAGGAGGGCATCGACCGCATTGTCGAGGCTGCGGGGTTCAAGATCCGACAGCCGGGATGCTCTGCCTGTCTGGCCATGAACGACGACAAGATACCTGCCGGCAAATACTCCGTGAGCACCAGCAACCGCAACTTCGAGGGCCGTCAGGGCCCCGGTTCGCGCACCATTCTGGCTTCGCCCCTTGTGGCTGCGGCTGCCGCTGTCACGGGAGTCATCACCGATCCGAGAACGTTAATGGAATAATTATGGGAGTCAAAGGGAGTTAAGGAGAAGTTCCTTGAGCGATAGCGAAAAAAAGGGAGTTAAGACAATAGCTCTATTGCCGAGGGTAGTTAAGCCTTTGGCAATCTTTTGTCTTCTTTTCCTTTTATGTTCTCCGTTCATTCAAGAGATGGATAGTTGTCTGTAACTCTTTTAATTCTTTAATAATAAAGATTCATTAGTTATGGACTATTGTCTTAACTCCCTCTAACTCCTTAACTCCTTTAACTCCTAATCAAAAACCTCAACCCAATGAAACAGAAATTTGACATCATCACCTCCAGCTGCATTCCTTTGCCGTTGGAGAACGTAGATACCGACCAGATTATCCCCGCACGCTTTCTTAAAGCCACCGACAAGGAGGGCATGGGCGACAACCTCTTCCGCGACTGGCGGTACAACGCCGACGGCACGCCCAAGAAAGACTTCGTGATGAACGACCCGAGCTATTCGGGCGTGATACTCGTGGCCGGCAAGAACTTCGGTTCGGGGTCTTCCCGCGAACATGCCGCATGGGCCATCGCCGGTGCGGGCTTCCGCGTGGTGATAAGTTCGTTCTTTGCCGACATCCACAAGAACAACGAACTCAACAATTTCGTGTTGCCCGTGGTGGTGACCGAAGACTTTCTTAAAGAACTTTTCCAAAGCATCGAGGCCGACCACAAGACGCAAGTCAGGGTGGACTTGCCCAACCAGACCGTGACCAATCTGGCCACCGGGCGCAGCGAGCAGTTTGAAATCAACGCCTACAAGAAGCATTGCCTCATGAACGGGCTCGACGATGTGGACTTCCTCGTGCAAAACCGCGACAAGGTGGAAAGCTGGGAGGCGGCCAACAAATGACGAATACAAGCGAAGAAAGGAAATGCTCGGCTATGAGTGAATATGACAAAACGGGCATGGCCGGCCGGCCGGCCATAGAAATCATGGACTCGACCCTGCGCGATGGCGAACAGACGAGCGGTGTGTCGTTTCTGCCCCATGAGAAACTCGTCATCGCCCGCAAGCTGCTGAAAGATGTCAATGTAGACCGCATCGAGGTGGCTTCGGCCCGCGTGTCGGACGGCGAAAAGAATGCCGTGTCGATGATATGCCGCTATGCCGCCAACAACGGTATGCTCGGGCGCGTCGAGGTGTTGGGCTTTGTCGACGGACACCGGTCCATCGACTGGATCAAGGAGTGTGGCGGCAGAGTCATCAACCTGCTCGCCAAGGGTTCGTTGAAGCACTGCACGCAGCAGCTGAAGAAGACTCCCGAGGAACATGCGGCCGACATCCGGAGTGAGGTGGCATACGCGCTGGAGCAGGGATTCACCGTGAATCTCTACCTCGAAGACTGGTCCAACGGCATGAAGGACTCGCCCGAATATGTCTACGGGCTCATGGATGCTTTGCAGGGGGCGGGCATCAGGCGTTTTTTGCTGCCCGACACGCTCGGCATCCTCAATCCGTTGCAGTGTGTGGAATACCTGCGCAAGATGCTCAAACGCTATCCCGACACCCATTTCGACTTCCATGCCCACAACGACTACGACCTCTCGGTGAGCAATTCGCTGGCTGCCGTGCTCAGCGGTGCCAAAGGACTGCACGTCACGGTGAACGGTCTGGGTGAGCGTTGCGGCAATGCGCCGCTGGCCAGTGTGCAGGTGATACTGAAAGACATGTTCCATGCCCATACCAACATCCATGAGGAGATGCTCAACGACGTGAGCCGGTTGGTGGAGGGGTACAGCGGCATTGCCGTGGCTCCCAACACGCCGGTGGTGGGCAGATACGTGTTCACGCAGGTGGCCGGGGTACATGCCGACGGCGACAACAAGGACAATCTCTACTGCAACGACCTCGTGCCCGAACGTTTCGGTCGCCATCGCGAGTACGCGCTTGGCAAAAATTCGGGCAAGGCCAACATCGTCAAAAACCTTGAAGACCTCGGATTGGAACTCACACCCGAACAGACTAAGGCTGTGACCCGGCGCATCACGGAGTTGGGCGACAAGAAGGAGCTCGTCACGCAGGAGGACTTGCCCTACATCGTGAGCGACGTGCTGAAACACAGTGCGCCCGAAGACAAGGTGAAACTCGTGAGCTACATGGTCTCCACATCCTACGGGCTGAAGCCCATCGCCAGCCTCAAGGTGGAGATAGAGGGCCGTGAGTATGAGGCCGACTCTACGGGCGACGGCCAGTATGACGCTTTCGTGAAGGCGCTCCGCAAGATCTACCGCGATCGGTTGGGCAAAGATTTCCCGCTGCTCGACAACTATGTGGTGAGCATTCCGCCGGGCGGCCGCACCGACGCGCTCGTGCAGACGGCCATCACATGGCGCTTGGGCAACCGCATCTGGCGCACCCGCGGTCTTGATGCCGACCAGACCGAAGCGGCCATCAAGGCTACGTTCAAGATGCTCAACCAGTTTGAAAACAACGTGGGGGAGACCGAGGAGGGAGGATCTTTGGGGAGTTAAGGGAGGTTTCGTATGAAGGAGTTAAAGGGAGTTAAGGAGTTAAAGGGAGTTAAGACAATAGTCTTATTGCTGAGAACAGTTGTACTTTTCTTTCCTCCTCATTCATTCAAGCTATGGACTATTGTCTTAACTCCCTTTAACTCCTTAACTCCCTTTAACTCCCCATGATTAACTCCTTTGAAATATTAACCATCAAACAACAATATATGAAATTAAACATTGCAGTGCTGGCCGGTGACGGCATCGGGCCAGAGATTATGAAACAAGGTGTAGCCGTGATGGATGCCATCGCAGCCAAGTACAACCACACGTTCACCTACAACGAAGCTATTTGCGGTGCCCACGCCATTGACGAAGTGGGCGATCCGTTCCCCGACGACACGTTCAAGGCGTGCATGGAGGCCGATGCCGTGCTCTTCGCCGCCGTGGGCGACCCGCGTTTCGACAACAACCCCACGGCCAAGGTGCGCCCCGAACAAGGGTTGCTGGCCATGCGCAAGAAGCTGGGGCTCTTTGCCAACGTGCGCCCTGTGGCCACATTCGACTGTCTGCTCCACAAGAGTCCGCTCAAGGACGAACTGCTCCGCGGGGCCGATTTCGTGGTGATTCGCGAACTCACGGGCGGCATGTATTTCGGCGAGAAGTATCAGGACAACGACAAGGCCTACGACACCGACATCTACACGCGTCCGGAGATAGAGCGCATCTTGAAAGTCGCTTTCGAGTATGCCATGAAGCGCAACAAGCATCTCACCGTAGTCGACAAGGCCAATGTGCTGGCCAGTTCGCGCCTGTGGCGGCAAATAGCCAAGGAGATGGAGCCTCAATATCCCGAGGTGACCACCGACTACATGTTCATCGACAACGCTGCAATGCGTGTGCTCACCGAACCCACGTTCTTTGATGTGATCGTGACCGAGAACACCTTCGGTGACATCCTCACCGACGAGACCTCCTGCATCACCGGTTCAATGGGGCTTCAGCCCTCTTCGTCGCTGGGCGAGCACACGCCGCTCTTCGAACCCGTACACGGTTCTTGGCCGCAGGCAGCCGGACAAAACCTCGCCAATCCCCTTGCCCAGATTCTTTCTGCAGCCATGTTGCTTGAGCATTTCGGGCTCACCGAGGAGGGACAGACCATCCGCAAAGCCGTTGATGCCAGCCTCGATGCCAATGTGCGCACGCCCGAAATACAGGTGGAAGGTGGTGCCCACTACGGCACGGAAGAGGTGGGGGCTTGGATTGTCGACTGGATAGCCAAGCACTGATCCTCGGCAGCCTGGAGGAGGAACGCATCTTCGCCTTCCGGCTGCCCCAACATCAAGTCTTGGACTTTCTTCCCAAGCAAGCTTTATACGATCATGCCAAGAGGCTGCACCCAACAGAATATGGATGCAGCCTCTTGGCGTTTGGTAATTCCTCCCCACAACATTCCGTTTCCACCCTCCCCATAAATGGTATAAAGCCCCATAAGGCCCTTATATCAAGAAGGTGGGGAAAGGGGAGAGGGTCGTTCCCGAAGGAACTTTCTAAACTTAGCTGTGCGACAGATCGCGCAGTTTCTTTCTCAATTCCATTGCCTTGCGTATCTTTTTCAAAGCCTCCTTGCGCTGCTTTTCTTCCTTGCACAACTCCTTGTACTGCTTCTTAAAATCGGTGTACTCTTTTTTGGCAGCCTTCATTTTCGACTTGGTATCGCTGACCTGCTTTTTTATAGTATTATAATCGGCAGCGGCTGTCTGTTCCATGGAATCAAGTTGCTCCTGGGGCATGGTGCGATACTGTACGTTTTGTGCAAATACCGGCTGTATACCGATACCCATGACGGCAAACAGTCCAATCAATAAAGTTTTCTTCATACGTTGTTATTTTATTAAATCCAGTAATTTTGCAAATATACACATTATTTTGATATTTGCAAAGCTAAATGACTTTTTTATACTTTTTTCTGCTTAAGTGAGGCGTTTTGTACCTCCCATTACAAAATGGCCGATGCTGTGTATGAGCAATACGTGTGCTCATCTTCCACCCAATATCGGCAACTTTTGGTCGTCCTGCAAAGGAAAAACAGAAAGCCCCAATGCCATCAAGTGAGCATTGGGGCTTTATTGTTTAGTTGTTTTGATAAAGTTGCCTACTGCGTTTCCGCATCCGACTTGCGAATCCTAAAGCGGAGGCAGCCTAAATGGCTCTCCTCCCGGAAAGGGGAAGGAAGGGAAAAATCAGCAAACCTTGTGGGCTCCTTGCCCAATCACCACATCGATGACTTTCGGCTCTTTACCGTATTTGGCGGCAAATTTGACCTTGGCATCAGCTGTGAACTGGTCGTAGAGTTCGTCTTTGACGAGGTTGATGGTGCAACCTCCGAAGCCGCCTCCCATGATGCGGGAACCGGTCACGCCGTTGGCCTTGGCCAGGTCGTTGAGGAAATCGAGTTCCTCGCAGCTCACCTCGTATTCCTTCGACAACCCTTCATGGGTTTCATACATCTTTTGACCTACGGTTTCATAATCGCCACGGTCGAGGGCATCGCAGACGGCAAGCACGCGGTCTTTCTCGCCAAGCACGAAATGGGCACGGGAATAGTCTTCCTCGCCGACTTCGGCACGCACCTCTTCGAGTTGTTCCCAAGTGCAGTCGCGCAGGGTTTCAAACTTGGCTTCGGGGTGCTTAGCAGCAATATGCTTCACCACGTTTTCGCAAGAGTTGCGGCGATCGTTGTAGGGCGAGCCCGCCAGTTCGTGCTTCACGCAACTGTTGATAAGCACGAGGCGGTAGCCTTTGGGTTCGAAGGGGAAGTATTCGAAGTCGCGCGAACGACAGTCGAGGCGCATCAGCTTGCCTTCCTGTCCGAAGACGCTGGCAAACTGATCCATGATACCGCAGTTCACACCCACATATTTGTGCTCGGTGGCCTGTCCGGCAAGCACCATATCCCACTTGGAAACCTTGTTGTCGCCGAACAAATCGTTCAGGGCAAAGGCAAAGCAGCTCTCAAGTGCCGCACTTGACGACATGCCTGCACCGAGGGGAACATCGCCGTAGAAAGCGGTATTGAATCCCTTCACGGGCACACCGAGGCCCTTCATCTCCTGCACGATGCCATAGATGTAGCGTGCCCAGCTGGTGCGGGGGCCCTCGGGGTCGTCCACCTTAAACTCCACACGGTCTTTCAGATCGATGGAATAACACATCACTGTGTTGGTGCCATTGGGGCGCAACTCGGCCATGATACCTTTGTCCACTGCCCCGGGGAAAACAAATCCGCCATTATAATCGGTGTGCTCACCAATCAGGTTAATACGACCGGGCGACATGTAGATGTTGCCGGTTTTGCCGTCAAAGTGCTTGATGAAGCGACTTCTTACATATTCAATATCCATGATAGTTATAGTAATTAGGTTTTGTTAATCAACGGGAATGTCCTTGTTCACATTCTTGCAGCCCGCAAGGGCATAGTAGAACATGTAGCCCATAGCCACAAGAGGAACGAAATAGCTGATCATGTAGCCGGTTTTGTCGGCAATGAAATTCTGGATGAGGGGCAGCACACCACCGCCTACCACCATCATCATGAAGATGCCGGATGCCTGAGCCGTGTATTTGCCGAGTCCCTCCGTGGCCAGATTGAAGATGGATGCCCACATGATGGAGGTGCAAAGACCGCAGAGCACGAGCAGCAGGGCACTTACGGGCACAACTGTCAGTTCAAACGAAGAACCGGTGAAAAGCGGCATGGAGGTGGTGACAGTCTTCGGGATGAGGATGGCCAACAGGATGAGCACCATGCCGGTGCCGGTGGTGGTGAGCATCATTGTGCGGGAGGAAATCTTGTCGGCAATGAAACCGGAGACAAAACGCCCCACCAGCATGAGCAACCAATAGGTGCCGGCCACGAAACCGCCAATGGCAGCAGCATTGGTCAACAGGCCTGCGCCCTTCTCCGTGGTGTCGGAAATGTAGAAATTGAGCGTGCCGGGAATGCCGACTTCAACACCTACATAAACGAAAATGGCAATGACACCGAGCACACAGTGGCGGAAACTCCACGGAGAATGCTCGAAGACGGTCTCTGCCGTGGTCTTTCCCATCTCAGGATCCTGAATCGGGATGAAAGAAAGGATGATGAAAGCACATGCAAACACGCCCATGGCGATGTAGAGCACGAAGTTGACATCAGCCATTTGGGTGCTGGCGGAGACGGTTCCGATAAGCGCACCCACAAGCATCGGAGTCAGCGTACCGGAAAGCGAGTTGAGCGTACCGCCGATGAGATTGAGCTGGTTGCCACGGTTGCCACCGCCACCGAGCAGGTTGAGCATCGGATTGACCACCGTATTAAGCAAGCAAACGGAGAAACCGGAGATGAAGGCTCCCAACAGATAGACATAGAAACCGGTCATACCGCCGGGGAAACCGGACAGATACTGAATCAAGACGCCCACAAAGCCCACACCAATGCCAAGCATGGCAGTCTTCTTATAGCCGATGCGAGTGAGCAGTTTGCCGGCCGGAATGCCCATAAACAGATAGGCAAAGAAGTTCATGAAGTTACCCATCATACCCAACAGGTTGCTACCGCCGATTTCGGGTTGGTTTTTCCACACCACGCCGATAGGAGCAGCCAAGTTGGTCACGAATGCAATCATTGCATAAAGAAACATCATCGTGATGATGGCGATGATGCTTCCGTTCTTTTTAGAATTTTCCATTTTATTGTTTTGGTTATTATTTGTCTACGCCAAACTTATAGATGGTTTTCTGAGTGTATTCCTGCCCGGGCTTCAAGATGACCGACGGGAAATAGGGACGGTTGGGAGAATCGGGGAAGTGCTGGGCCTCGAAACAGATGGCCGAGCGTCGCGGGAAGGTGGCTCCGTGCTGTCCTTTGTAGCCGTCGGCCCAGTTATCGGAGTACACTTGCACGCCCGGCTCGGTGGTATAGACTTCCATCGTGCGTCCGCTGGCGGGATCCTTGATGCGTGCGGCAAACGAAAGTTCGCCCTCCTCCCGCTTGTTGAGCACGAAGCAGTGGTCGTAGCCATGCCCGTTGCGTATCTGTTCGTTGTCAGCATCTATGTCGCGTCCCACCGGTTTCGGCTGGCGGAAGTCAAACGGAGTGCCCTCCACAAAGCGTATCTCGCCCGTCGGGATAGACGTAGCATCGATGGGAAGATAAAAGTCTGCATTGATTTCACAAACCAAGTCGTCGATCGTCGGAGTGGGATTGGCGATGCCTGCGAGAGAGAAAAAGGCGTGGTTGGTGAGGTTGATGATAGTTTCCTTGTTGCAAGTGGCCAGATATTTGATAACCAATTCGTTATCGTCTGTGAATGTGTAGGCCACCCATACATTCACTTCGCCCGTGAAGCCCTCTTCACCGTAGGCACTTGTGTATTTGAGCACCACAGCATGGTCGTTCACCTGATTGGCTTCCCAAACACGGGCGTGGAATCCTGTGGGGCCTCCGTGGAGGGCATTGGGGCCGTTGTTGACTGCCAGATGGTATTCCTTGCCGTGGAGTGTGAACCGCCCTTCCTTGATCCTATTGCCGAAACGGCCGATGAGTGTGGAAAGATAGGGCTCCGGCGAGTTGATGACCTCCTTGATGTTGTCGTGCCCCTGCACCACATTGGCCGGCTTTCCATCTTTGTCGGGCACCATGATTGCAACGATGGCACCACCGTAGTTGGTGACAGCCACTTCATTTCCCGCACTGTTTCTCAGGATGAAGAGATCTGTATTTTTTCCGTTGATAGTGGTCTGAAAGTCTTCGCGTTTCAGACCACAGAGGTTTTGCGTTTCGTTTGTGCTCATAATATTTAAGTTTTTAGTTACTTGACCAAGTCTTCAATCAAACTTATATCATAGTTGCAAAGTAACTAAAAATAAACGAAAGCCGCAAATGAAAAGAGAAAAATCACACCATTTGATGAGTTAAAAGTATTTAATGGCGCAGTGGTCAGTCCTTGGGGAGTGCCAGAAGGTCGGCCACCACATAACTGCTCCCGCCCACAAAGATGGAAACGCAAAGAGAGCCCCCGCCCAAGCCTTTTCCCAAAGCCTCTCCCACAGTGGCATAACTCCGCCCGCGGAGCCCGATTGCGGCTGCCTTTCCGGCCACCTGTGCAGCCGGGATGGCGCGGTGGGAGGAGGCCTGTGTCCAATAGAAATCGGCCTCACGGGGCAGCATGGCCAATATCCGGTCGATGTCTTTGTCGTCGACCATGCCGAACACGATGCGCAGCCGGCGAC
>OAUK01000371.1_pt1 | contig 21008 bp, 19 predicted proteins | sample 1495131 | NCBI WGS metagenome assembly OAUK01 (sample SAMEA2580009, study PRJEB22360) | human gut metagenome | biome: human gut; feature: human-associated habitat; material: faeces | place: Denmark | collected 2008/2010 | reverse complement strand
CATTCGCAGCAGCCATTTATCCTCTATTTTCATGGCGGCGGCCTCCTCTACGGCCACTCGGAGGATCTGCCACGCACACACCTGAAGCGGCTCACAAGCGCCGGATACCCGGTGGCCTCATTTGAGTACCCGCTTGCTCCGGCCGCAGATCTGCGTATGATCCTGTCCAGCGTGACGTACTCCATCAATCATTACCTTTGTCATCCCGAACAGTATGTATCCCACAAGCTTCCGTATGTGCTCTTCGGCCGCTCTGCAGGAGCCTACCTCTGCCTGATCGCCGCTGCTCACGGAGTTCTGGCCGAAAAGCCCGCCGGAATCCTCTCTTACTACGGATACGGCTTTCTGTGCGACAACTGGTTTGAGACAAAAAGCAGCTATTACGCCTCTCTCCCCGCGGTATCGGAGAACTGTCTGAAAGCCATTCCATCAGAAATCCACACATCCGGGGATCTGGATACCCATTACAGCGTCTATGTATACGCCCGCCAGACCGGGAAATGGAAATCCCTGATCTACAAAGGCCGGGAAAAATTTTTCTATCTCGATTACTCTCTGCGGACGTGCGATTTCCTGCCGTGTCCGCTGTTTGCTGCCCATTGCACCGGCGATCCGGACGTACCGTATGCGGAGTTTCTGGCGCTTTGCGATAAATATCATCCATCCCGCTTTCTCTGCGCCGGAAACACCCACGACTTTGACCGGGATGAGACTTCCCCGGATACAGCAAAGCTGCTGGACGAGACGCTGGCCTTTCTCAAAAAAACAGTCAACTAGTTATCAAAAATCTATAAAACGCAGCCATTCAACCATTTACAATCCGTAAACAGTTGAAGTGGCCTTTCTATAAAATATCCGGCTTCCAGGAGGGTTTAATAGTGGCCGCCGTCTCTGCGATTCTCCTCCATATTGAATCGAACTTCATCAAAATATATTTTTACATTGCCCCACTGTGGCTGACGATTTAAGAACGGATGTAGGTGAGATGCCCTCCAAGCTGTCTCCAGCGCTTCCCGCTCGGCCGCAAGAAGTACTTCTTCCTCGTTCACAGTCGTGGCTTTTCCGTCCCGAAGGACAATCTGTCCGTCAACAAGAACAAGATCCACGTCGGATGGATGTCCGTTTCCAACCAGAGTATCTATAATATTGATCCTTGGCATCAGTCTAGGATTCATCAGATTGATCACAATGATATCCGCTCTTTTTCCTACCTCAAGAGATCCGACTTCTTTTTCCATGCCGACACATTTCGCGGCGTCTATGGTCGTCATCTCCAGAAGTTTTTCGCATGGCAGATAATACGGATCATTCATTGCACGGCGGAATATCATCTGAGCTCTCCTCATGGCGTCGAACATATCAAATCCGGATGACAGCATGGAACCGTCCGTTGTAATAGCAACCGTCGCCCCCAGATTCAGAAGTTCGATCACCGGCGTCCGGTTCACGATCTGGCCCATACCAGGCGCAAAGCTGACGTGGGTATTTGTCTTTGCCAGAATCATCGCCTCATCAAAGGACAGCCCGGTACAGTGCTGTAAATGGACGTCTGGTCCGAGAAGAGCGTTTTCCTTATCCTGGTATGCCAGGTGGATCATTCCCCCAAATGCGTCCGTATGAATTCTTGTACTGTATTTCTCTGCAATCCGGCGCATTTCTTTTGCCTGACGGATATCATGGTCCGTAAGCTTCACACAGCGATCTGCCGGCGTCGGTGCGGAAGGATCCACACTGGTTACAACGCCAAATGGCGTCACGTATGCTCTCGTGCGGTCGTCGTTTGCATGATTGAGCTCAGATATCACTGTTTCCAGGCTCTCCAGCACTTCTTCATAGCTGACTTCCCGCATGTTCCGCACACCGTCCACATACCGGCTGAACCGGTGCGGCCACGGTGTATGGCAAGGTCCTGTACAGACAATGTCCTTCACCCCGACTTCCGCATATGCCTTCGCATTGTTTCTAGCCGGTACCGGAGAGTCGCATCTTGGTTGGGAACCAAGCACGCACACTCCGGTTGTCACGCCCGCATGAAGCCGCTCCAGTGCGGACAATCTTCCCTCATTGTACCAGAACTCGTCAGTGATATAGTTTTTATATGCATGGGTCATAACCGGCATCCAGTAGCTTGTGTCCTCCACAATCGATTTGAAAACGGAGTGCCCGCCATGTCCATGGGCATCTACGAATCCTGGCATCACGACGTGATTTTTACAGTCGATGACTTCCTTTACCTCCAGGCTTTCTGCTTCCTCACTTGTTCCCACAAAAGCAATCCGTCCATTTTCGATTCCTACCGCTCCGTTATCAAGAACCCGGCGTCTTTCATCCATCGTAATAACGGTCGCATTTGACAGTAATACGTCGTACATGATTTTCCTCCTCTATCTCATCGGGAATGACGGTCGGAACAATTTCTCCGCCGGCAGATGCTGATAATCCCGCTCCATGTAACCGAGCTTCATTTTATTATAATAAATCTGTCCTTTCGCCTTGATCTCCTCCAGATCAACGCCTTCTATCTGCTGGTCTTTCATAACCGTACGTCCATTGATAACGGAAAGCTTTACATCCGCTCCTGAACCGCACAGGAAGATCGTCCGGATCGGATCGTCCACAGCCCCCATATGGAAACTGTCAAGATCCACAGCGATCAGATCCGCCTTGGCGCCTTTGCAGAGCCGTCCAAGATCCGGACGTCCCAGATATTGCGCTCCGCCCAGTGTGACCGCATTGTAGATATCCGCGTAGGAAGCCCCTTCGGCCGTTCCGCTCACCATCTTGGCATACATGGACGCAACACGGATATTCTGGAAGAAATCCGGTGGAAAAGTATCCGTTCCGATGGCTACATTGACGGATGAATTCCGGTATTCTGGGAATGAATCCAGATATCCGCCGCTTCGTCCGATGATAACCGGGCAATAGATAGCGGTAGCCTTGGTTCTTGCCAAGATACCGAGATCGTCCCCATCGTCTGAAACCCAGCGGGTCCCTTTCACAATGTAGCAGTGCGGTATCCCCACTTTATCATCCAGAAAGTGGATACCGTCCAGATACTCGATAGGGCTAAGTCCTGTTTTCTCCTTGATATACCGATACTCAAACAGCCCTTGTGCGGCATGAAGTTTAATGGGACATTCCAAATCATCCGCATACTGTTTTGTACGGATCAGATTTTCCTCCGTCTGTACTTCGATCCTTTCCGGAAGCAGTGCTCCACGGATCAGGCCGCCGTAAGCTCCATCGTATTTCCGAATGAAACGAACCGCCCGTTCCAGTCCTTCTTCTCCTTCACCTTCCAGGAAACGAACCGTCATCGTACCGTCGGGCTGGACAACATTAAATCCACACTGGTAACTTGGAGAGGTATAAAGACGAAGCCCAAGCTTCCCTGCGTGGTGTATGCCCGCTTCCTCCTCCTCATAGGTGTCGGCCCACCGTTTATAATAGGTGGATGTGATTGGCATCGCTGTCGTCACTCCGTTCATAATGAGCTGAGTATAGGCAAACAGTGATTTAAATGCCTCCTCCTCCGGTGTCATCCATTCATATGGACCTTTGTCAAAATATTCTTCTGACGGGCTCAGGCTTTTGCGTACATCCGGGTATACTTCCAGGTGAATAATATCATGGTCAATATCTCCAAGAGCATTGAGATCAATAAATCCCGGCATCACAACCGCGTTACCCATATCCTCTGTCCTATCCACCGCTTCTTCGTAATGTTTTCCAACATAGAGAATTGTATCGTTTTCATACACTACCTCGCCGTTGGTGATGATTTCATGTCCTACGCCGTCAAATCCAACGACGTAGGCAGCTTTTATTTTTGTAATCATAGTGTTCCTCCCGGAATCTTTCTGTCAGGTTCTTATTCAATATCCACTTTGTCCACAAAATGGCTGGAAGCCTGTGTTGGAACAAAATTCTTGATGTTGCTACGGATTCCGATCACCTGCTTTGTGTTCGCAAGCGGGATAACCGGAAGATTCTCCCTTAGATATTTCTGGATATCTTTTATAAGCTTTTCTCGCTCCGGTCCATCCATCATAAATCTCTGCTCATCCAGCATCTCGTCAAGTTTTGGATCTTTGTAAAATCCCATATTATTGGTCGGAATCTGTTTGCTGTGGAACGGACCGTAAATATTATTGTCCGGCTCCGGAAATCCAACCGCACCAAATCCCATGATAAAGAGTTCTGTCTCACCAGCGTCAATCATATTGAGGACAGTTCCGGACTCATAAGACTGAATCTCCACATCAATACCCACGTCTGACAGCATACTCTGAATAATTGTTGCCGCATTAAGACGAGTTACACTCTCGGAACAGATCAGCGTCAGCTTTAGGTCGGATACTCCAGCTTCTTTCAGAAGCTGTTTTGCCTTCTTCACATCATACCGGTAGTCAGTATCTGAATCATCAAAATACTTCATTCCCGGTGTGACGGTCGTTGGAGAGTACGACGCTGTTCCACGATACACAATATCCTCAATCGCCTGCTCGTTGATCGCGTAATCAATCGCCTGACGCACACGTACGTCGTCGAGTGGTTTCTTCGTGACGTTCATATCCAGATATTCCACAGTTGTACTCAGACGTTCCACCACATCTGTGTTTTCGTTTTCTTTTAGTCTCTCGATATCATTGGCCGGAATACTATAGGCAATATCTACCGTTCCGGATTCCAGCTCGATGACACGACTGTTTGCTTCAACAATGGTTCTAATAATCAGATTTTTATAAGAAGGCTTCTCGCCCCAGTAATCATCAAATCGCTCATAAGAACACTGGTCGTTCTTTTTCCACTCTATAAACTTAAACGGACCCGTGCCAACCGGGTTCATAGCAGCTTTCTCCGGATTTTCTGTAAATTCTTTCTCGCTGACTACAACCGCCCCGATATACGGAAGATACCCAATCAGAGGACCAAAAGGTTCATGGGTTGCGATCACAATGGTGTAGTCGTCCTCCACCACACAATTTTCCGCGTCAATCGCAGACATGATGTACGCTACCTTCGCTCCTTCCGGTCCAGTTGCTCTCTTAAAACTAAAAAGAACATCATTTGCCGTCATCTTTTCCCCATTGTGGAACTTCACATCGTTTCGAAGCTTAAATCTCCATCTCAGATCGTCGATCCGCTCCCATTCGGTCGCAAGACACGGCACAATTTCACCGTCATCGTCATATTTTACAAGCGTCTCGTATACCGGATTCAAATTATTGACCGCAGAATCGATTGACGCCGCATGAGGATCCAACGTTGGAGGATCCGCCGCAATCGCAACAGTCAATGTATTTTTATCTTTTTTCTCCTGGCCGCCACAGCCTGCAAGCAAAGACACCGCAAGTAAACCTGCCAGAATGAGACTGAAATATCTCTTCCCTTTTCTCATATTCTCTCTCCTCCCCGTCTATTCCAGATTGTCATAGTGGCATGCCGCATAGTGTGTATTCCCAACATCCTTTAACTTTGGTTCCTCCTGACGGCATTTATCTGTTGCATACGGGCAGCGCCCCGCAAAACGGCATCCTCCAGGAAGATTTACCGGACTTGGTACATCGCCCTTTAAAATGATCTGTTTCCGTTCTACACCAATCTTCGGAATCGGAATCGCCGACAGAAGCGCTTTCGTGTACGGATGGCGTGAATCTCCAAAAATCGTACGGTAATCTCCGAGTTCCACGATCTTTCCAAGATACATAACCCCAATTCGATTACTGATATGTTTCACGACGCTCAGATCGTGGGAGATAAACAGATACGTCAGGTTCAACTCCTGCTGCAGTCGTTTCAGGAGGTTGATGATCTGCGCCTGAATACAGACGTCCAGTGCGGAGACAGGCTCGTCAAGAACGATAAACTCCGGCTTGACAGACAATGCCCGTGCAATACCAACACGTTGTCTGCGCCCCCCGTCCAGCTCATGCGGATAGGCATTAATCAGTCTCCTGGAAAGCCCAACGACATCCATCATCTCCCGCACCCTTGCATCCAATTTCTTCTTGTCTTTTCGATACTCTTCTATATTGGTGAGCGGCTCCGCAATCAGATCAAAGACAGACAGACGGGGATTCAGAGAAGAATACGGGTCCTGGAAAACCATCTGCACATTCTCCCGAAACGTCTGCATTTCTGCTTTATTGAGAGATAAAACATTTTTTCCGTGAAAATTCACTTCACCGCTGTCAGCTTCCAGAAGTCGGATGAGCGTTCGCCCCGTTGTAGATTTGCCGCATCCGGACTCCCCTACGAGACCGAGCGTCTCACCTTTGTTAATATAAAAACTGACGTCATCGACCGCATGTAGAAAACCCTTTCCCACTTTGAAATATTTTTTTAGGTGATTGATTTCCACCAGTTTTTCCGAACTTTTAGTCATCTGCTTCTCCCTCCTCCTTTTCGTATAAGAAGCATCTCACATAATGTTCTTCGTCTATATGGGTGATGCCTGGTTTTTTATGTTTACAGATTTCCATACAATTTGGACAACGAGGACTGAATGCACAACCTTCGATCCGCTCCGTCGGCTCCGGAGGTAAACCATGAATTTCCTCAAGCCACTCTTCCTCCGTATCAAGCTTCGGAATGGAGTTGAACAGCCCGTTTGTATACGGATGGCTCGGATTATTGTATACTTTTTCTACACTTGCATACTCGACAATCTGCCCTGCGTACATGATTGCGACCTTATCACAGATCTCGGCTACAATTCCCAAGTCGTGAGTAATCAGAATCATAGATGTCCCGAATTTCTCTTTCAATTCTTTGATTAAGTTCATTACCTGCGCCTGGATAGTCACATCCAGCGCCGTCGTCGGTTCGTCCGCAATGATAAGTTTCGGCCGGCACGCCAACGCAATAGCAATCACAACTCTTTGTTTCATACCACCGGAAAACTGGTGCGGATAAGACCTTGCACGTTCTCTACGAATCCCCACCATTTCCAGCAGATTTTCCGCTTCCACCATGGCCTCTTTCTTCCCGATCTTCTTGTGGAGACGAATCATCTCAACAATCTGATCCCCTACCCGCATAGATGGATTCAGAGAAGTCATTGGGTCCTGGAAAATCATAGAGATCTCCTCTCCCAAGATACTTCTTCGCTCTTTATCACTGATTGTCAGCATATCCCGGCCGTCAAACAGGATCTCCCCTGAAGTCACCTTCCCGGGAGGCGTCGGCAGAAGTCCCATGATAGTCATGGCAGTTGTCGTCTTCCCAGCTCCTGTTTCACCTACAAATCCGAGCGTCTCCTTATGTCCGATCTCCATATTCAGATCGTTGACCGCATAGACAATCCCATCTTCCGTCTTGTACGTCACACTTAAATTTTTAATATCCAATAATTTCTCGTTTCCCATATTTTGCTCCGCCTTTCTTTAATTTCTCAGTTTCGGGTCCAACGCATCGCGAAGTCCGTCGCCCAAAAGATTCAGTGAGAGCACAGTGATGACGATTGCAAGTCCAGGAAACAGGGTCATATAAGAATATCCCCGGATATAGTCACGTCCTGCCGAGAGCATATTGCCCCACTCTGCGTTCGGCGGCTGGATTCCGAGTCCGATAAAGCTCATGCCGGCCGCCGTCAGGATTGCCCCTGCCATTCCAAGCGTCACCTGGACTATCACCGGAGCCACACAGTTTGGAAGAATATGTTTCATAATAATTTTTGAGTTCTTTGTACCGGACGCCTTGGCTGCCTCAATGTATTCTTCTTCACGGATCGTAAGCACAGACGCCCGCACGATTCTGGCATAAGTCGGAACTGATGAGACGCCAACCGCAATCATCAGGTTGACAAGTCCGGTTCCAAGCGCCGCCACAATCGCGATTGCCAGCAAAGTCTGCGGGATAGACAGAAGAATATCCATAAGACGCATAATTACATTGTCTACTCGTTTTCCATAAAATCCCGCGATTGCTCCCAGTGTTCCCCCTACTACAACCGCAATTCCGACTGATACAAATCCTACAAGAAGAGAAATTCTCGCTCCATAAACAATACGGCTGAAAATATCCCGTCCAAACTCATCTGTGCCAAACCAGTGCTGTGCGCTTGGATGCTGAAACGGACTCTTCCAGTCCATTTCCGCATATCCGTATGGAGCAATAAAATCAGCAAAAATCCCCATGATAATTAAGAGAAGAAGGATTATCAGACCGAGAATCGCCATCCTGTTTTTACTTAATCTTTTTAAAACCATCATAAACTGGCTTCTGGATTTTTTTTCTTCCATTTTCCATCCTCCTTCCTATTCTTTCGATACTTTCGGATCAACTACCGCATACAAAAGATCAACCGCCAGATTAACAAGGGAAAAGCACGCCGCCACAAAAAGCACGCTGCCCTGCACAATCGGGAAATCTCTCTGTTTAATTGCATCAATCATCAGACGACCGACCCCCGGAATGGAAAACACGATCTCTGTCAGCATCGCACCTCCGAGAAGAGTACCGAACTGGAGGCCGACAACTGTGATGATCGGGATCAATGCATTCCGAAATACATGCTTCACAATAACGACAATCTCCTTTTGACCTTTGGCTCTTGCCGTCTTAACAAAATCCTGACGGATGACTTCCAGAACACTGGATCGGGTCATTCTGGCCACCACGGCCGTACTTTGTAGGCCAAGCGCAATGGCAGGCATAATCAACTGTTTAAAGCTTCCAAATCCCGAAGGCGGAAACCAACCGAGCTGAACGGAAAACAACAAAATCATCAGGATACCGATCCAGAAGATCGGAGCTGACGTCCCGATAAGAGCGAGTACCATAACAATATTGTCCAGCAGGGAATTCTGCTTAACCGCCGAGATAATCCCTAAAAAGATCCCAACAACGATAGCAATGATAACCGCTGCCACGGCCAACGTAACTGTATTGGGAAAAACATTTAAAATTTCTCCTAGTACTGGTCTTTGGGTCGTATAGGACGTCCCTAAATCCTGGTGTACAATGATATTTTTCATGTACCGCCCATACTGTACAAGAAGCGGATCATTCAGCCCCATCTCCTCCCGCAAAGCTTCTTGTGCCTCCGGCGTCGCCGATTCACCAAGCATCATTCTGACCGGATCCCCCGGAGTCAGTGACAACAGCATAAATACCAGAAACGATACGCCGATCAGCACGACAACCAGAGATGCCAGTCGTTTCAGTGTGAACTTTAGCATAAGCTCATACCCCCATTTCTTCTGTTTTTAAGTAATAAAATAGTCTGGTTCTATCATATCATGGAGCTCCTGCTTTGCCATTGGAACTATAGGATAATGCATCCCCGGCAGGCTTATCCTTCCATGATACTGATTTCACCTTTTTTTCACATTTATTTTATGCTATAGTCTTAAATATGAAGTCGCCCGATTTCGACATCTTCTGAAAAAGGGGCGCAAAAGAGGGAATGGAAGTGGGTTTGTGAGGACATTAACGGTAACAGATGTTCTGAAACTGAATATTTTTCATCATGCGTCGCTCGTCACTGGGAGAGAGGGGCTTTCGCGTCCTGTTTCCAGTATTACAACAGTAGAGGACACGGATCTTCTTCATTATCTGAAAGACGGGGAGATTCTTCTCCTATCCATCCGCTTTGCCTCTGAAGTCCTGCATCTCGGCGAGCACATGGAGCTTCTTGCCTCGAAGCAGATTGCGGCTATTATCCTGAAGGGCGGGACAGACAACGTCACGGAGCCTGTTCCCGGAGATATTCTAAGAAACGCCTCTCGTTTCTCAATCCCCGTGGTTCTGCTGCCTCCGGATGTTCGGTTTATCGATGCCATTTCTGCAGTCATGTCACTTGTTATGAAGGTAAAAAACCGCTATTATCTCGATATACAAAATAACCTGACAAAGGCGGTTGCCTCCGGCTTCCAGGAAGAAGATATCCTCCACTACTTGGGAGACTATATTCCCGGATATTTTACTGTCACAGATTCGGAAGGCCAACAGCTTCAACAGCATACTGCCTCTGGTTTTGATCCAAATACCGCCGTGGCTGACCGTCTCCGGCTCCCCATCCTCTGTATGGGGAAGGTTACGGGCTACCTGACGTCGGTGACAAACTCTTTCCTGGAAGAGCATCAGGAAATGCTTTTAAAAACCGCATCTCATCTCTTATCGGTGCTTGTACTCAAGAAATATTATGTGGCAAAAATTGAACAGAAATATATCTCCGGTTTCCTAAGCGAACTTTTCGAGAAACGGCTGAGTCCAGATGCGATTGTGGAGAAAGCGCACAATTATGGTTGGAACCGGGGCGACAGCCACGCCGCCATATCTTTAGAGCTCTCCTCCGAACGAAGCAAAACGAAGGTTCCAGAGGCTCTTATGGAGATTACCGCTTTCCTCCCAGAGGAAAACTGTTTTTTTTATATCAAAGAGCCGTATCTTCATGTGTTGTTGCGTTCAGTACATCCGGCCTCTATGGACTTATGTGGGGCCGCTGCAGCGACACTTGAACAAATTCAGGCGTATCTGAATAAACAGCACCGCACACTCTCCCTTTTTGCAGGGATCAGCAGCCAGACCACAGATGTGAGTACACTATCTAAGAAAGTACAGGAAGCGTATGACGCTCTCCAATTTGGACACGCCTTTGGCAATCCAATCGTCAAATATAACGACATGGGCGTTTTAAGGCTTCTGGCCTCCCACTCGAACTTTGAGAATTTTGCACAGATCATTCCTCCGGCTGTTCAGAAACTTGCAGACTACGACAAAGAGAACAATACGGAATATCTACAGACGCTGGATTCACTCCTTGGCAACAACCTGAATTTAAGCAAGACCGCAAAGCAACTCTTTATACATTATAAGACCATGCTGCATCGCATGAATCGAATATGTGAGATTGCGGAGATCTCTCTGGACGATCGCCAGACGCGTCTCGACGTGGAGCTGGGCGTTAAGCTTTATATGATGCTCCCAAAATGACATCCTGTTTTCAAACAGTGGCAACAGACAGTTTCTTTATATTTGATTCATTCATAATACGGGCGGTACGCTTAACGGTGTAACCGCCCCCTTCCTTTTTAGAGATGACAAAGGGCGGCACAGCAATGTGCCCCCCCTTCATTGCCATCCGCCCTTTCAATATGAAGTTAATCTGTTATTTAAAAACAATCATGTACACTATCTGGAATGCAATCATAATCAGAGAGATCACTACCTGATTCTTAATTACAGCAAACCGATCATTCTCTTTCGAAAATGGTTCCTTTGCAGAATGGCGCCGCCACCTTCATCTTCTTCATAAGGAAGTAGTATGCGACTGCAGTCGGAATCAGGCTGACGTACCAAGACAGCTCAACTACCAGCAGGGAACAGAGGGATCCGAAAAGGATGGCAATGATCGCCGCCCAGTTCACACCCTTAAATGGTCCCTGTTTGTCGTACATCATGTTGATATCCAGCTTCTGCCGTCTCAGAACGAAGTAATCCACTGCCATTACCGCGAAAATCGGTCCGAGAAATGCGGAGTAGAACTGTGTGAAGAGATTCAGTCCTGCCGCAGATTCATCTGTTACCAGTTTCCAAGGCATACAGCATATGGAAAGCACACCGACAATGACGGTGGAGAGTTTCCATTTTACATGAAACGCCTCCATCAGCACATAAGCCGGAGGCACGATATTGTTCAGTACGTTGGTCGTCACCTGGGCAAACGCAATGAAAAGCAGAGTCACGATTGTAAGTACCTTGCTACCCATGGTTGTGGAAAACACAACAACCGGATCGCTGTTTCCTGTTGCCGCTGTGACAAGCAGTCCGATCAATCCCATGAACAGAGTAACCGGAAGAATGGCGATCGTATAAATTGATCCCGTCTTGACCGGTCCCACATTTTCCTTGACGTTCCTGGAGTAATCAGACGCATTGATAATCATCGTAGAATAAATTCCAAGGAACGATGTGGTAGCTGCCCAAAACGGCATTCCCCATGTCCCCTTGATTCCGGCAAACACGTCGTCAATCTCCGTAGAGAACTGAGTGCGTACGACATACAGCATGTAAATTAAAATGGCAATAATAAAAATACAGGAGATATTTTCCATCCATTTGATACCTTCAAATCCCTTGATAGCAAGCGCCACCTGCAGAATTGTAAAGAGGACGTAGATAACCGGAAGATTATCAAATCCAAATAAAATGTCGAGACAACTATTGATGGCCCCCGCTCCTACCCAGCTCTGGAATCCAAACCAGATGATAGCCGGAATTCCACGCAGGAGACCAGGTACTTTGATTCCCGCTGTACCGAAGCTACTTCTAAGCTGTACGGTGAATGGAATCCCGTATTTATGGCCGCACTGTCCGATGATGACCAGGGCAATGGCGATGACGAGACAGCCGATCACCATGGCAAGAATCGCTTGGGTAACAGTCAACGCTCCGATCAAACCAGCACCCATAGAGAACGTTCCGATGGAAACGCATCCCCCCATGAAGCTGGCCGCATAGGAGACCGGATCCATGATTCTCTTTTTTGTTGGCTGCAAATCCGGATCCACGTTCTTTACGAGTTCCGGATTTAAGTGTTTATTCTCAACAATGTTTTTCATAGTTTCTCCTTTCTGTCATCTGATCAGCCTATTCTTTTCACCAGCATACCTGCTCCTTTTTCTCCGGTTACCCTGCCGTCCTTGGCAGCTACTTTTCCTCTCAGTATCGTGCATACCGGAATCCCTTTCCCCTTCATCCCTACGAAAGCGGAAATCTTGTTCACATAGAGGAGCGAATCTGCTGTGATTTCCCACTCCTTGTCCGGATCCACAATCAGAAGGTCCGCATCAAATCCAATCTGAATATCTCCTTTCTTACCGTAAATTCCGAAGGCTTTCGCAGGCTGTACAGACATTGCATTTGCGAGGACACACGGACAGAGATTTCTCTTGACACAGCCTTCGTGGAACGCTACCTGAAATCCACTCTGAATACCACTGATGCCTCCCCATACGTCAAAGACATTCTCGATCCTTTTACCGAGAATCTCATGGAATTTCTCGTCATAGGAACATGGAGAGTGGTCACTTGCGATACCACTGATCGTACCATCCTCCACATAAGACCAAAGACGGTCCACCTCTTCTTGGGAACGCAGCGGCGGAGCACATTTAAAGAGTGGTCCGTTTTTGATAACGTCCTTATCCGTCATGCTCAGGTAATGGGAACATGTCTCGGCTGTAATGTCATATCCCTCCTGCTGTGCTTCTTTAATTTTCTGTGCCACATCCGGGCTGCTGACATGACAAATATGCGCTTTGCATCCCGTCGTTTTTGCAATCTCGATAATATCCACGGTAGCCAGCATCTCCGCAATCACCGGTCTGGAGTCAAGGTATCCCTGCCAGTCAAGCCTTCCCTCTTTAATCATTCTCTGCTCCTGCCACTTGATTGTGGAGAAGTCCTCACAATGAAATCCCGCTCGTCCTCCAAATTTCTGAATCCTCTGCATTGCCTCATATGCCTGCCCATAACTTAAAGAACTATAATCCGGTGATACCGGACCAATAAAAGATTTAAAAGCAACGCAACCCTTCTTATACAAATCTTCCAGCTCATCAAAATTATCCGGAATCAATCCGCCCCAAAAACAGTAGTCCACATATGCGTTCGGATCCACGGCCTCTACTTTCCGATCAAAAAGTTCTGCTGTCGTCATGGCCGGTTCGTTCTGAAGCGGCATATCGATGATTGTCGTATAGCCCCCTACTGCTGCGGCTGCCGTTCCGTGGGCATAGTCTTCACGCCATTCATAGCCCGGATCATTCAGATGCGCGTGCGTATCGATCGCTCCAGGGAACACATACTTACCGCCCGCATCGATGACCTTTTCAGCTTCCACCTCCACGCCTGGGGCCAAAATTGCCGCAATCTTTCCGTCTTTTACGGCAATATCACCCTCTTTGACCGAGTCCGCTGTCACAATTTTCCCATTTTTCACGAGTAGTTCGTACATTTTTCTCCTCCTTTTCATACATTTTAAGATGTGATCTATCTGCACTGTCTTCTATCATTTAAAACAGTTCAGTCCACAGGTTTGACAAAGGAAAAAGGCGCACAGAACCGGTCAGGACCTGGATCCATACACCTTTTTGTCATTTTCGATATGCATTAATATTTCACGGTTTTCTTTTCGTTATAAACATCATAATCGAATTCACCGATCTTACATGCAACCAGCATGGCAACCATAACGTCGACATCGACATTCATCAATGTACGGAACATTCCGGCAAACCAGTCAATACCGATTAATACCGCGATACTGTCCATAGGAAGTCCTAACGAGGACGCCAGGAATGTGTAAACAATCACAGATCCACCTGGAACGGAGATCGTTCCCAAACACATCAGACAAGAAAGCAGGATCGCCATTCCCATCTGGTACGGGCTTAACTCAATACCCGTGGCCTGTGCCATAAAGAAAATAGCTACTACATAGCACTGTGCCGCGCCACAGCTGTTCATGGACATCGTAATCGGCCCTGTGAAGTCCGCCACTTTACGGCTGACGCCAAACTTCTCTACCGCATCCTCCATCTTTGTCGGAAGGCAGATAGCGCCGGAAGTTGTCGTGATAGCCATCATGGACATTTTCGCAAACTTCTTTGGCATCTTGAAGAGATTTACCTTGCAAAGAGCCGCCGTAAGCGGTCCGAATACAAGAAATTGGATGATGTCGCCGACAAGTAAAATACCAAGGAACTTAAACATCGGTTTGATTACGTCAAAGCCTGTTTTTCCTGCTACATCTGCCAGCAGACAGAAGATACCGATTGGAGCAATCGTCATAACGATCTTGATAATGTTTGTAATAATGTTGTTAAGACCAAGCACGAGATCCGCCACATTCCTGTTCTTGGTGTTTTTTGTGTACTGTCCCATTGCGACGCCAAAGAACAAGGCAAACACAATACATGGCACCATGGACCCTTCCGCCATCGCCTGAATGACATTGGTCGGCACAAAATTCGTGAGCGTCTCTTGAAGAGAGGCAGATCCTACCGTCGCTTCCGCCACTTCTTCGGCCGAAGAGAGGTCAATTCCGATACCCGGTTTTACAAGCATGGCCAACACGACTCCTAATGCCGCAGAAAAGATTGTAAATCCGATAATCCACTTGAATGTATGGAATCCCATCTTTCCTACGTCACGACCGTCTCCCCCTCCGACAGCGCCAGCTACTGCTGACATAACGAGAAGAACAACGGACATCTGAATCAGACGTAAGAAGATGTCGCCGATAAACTTAATGTTGGATGCCCATGGTCCTACGATCACTCCGAAAACCAGACCGCCGATAGTAGCCACCAGAATCTGCGTTGTCAATGAAATTGAGAATTTTTTCTTTTTCTCCATCCATATTTCCTTCCTTTCCCAAGATTTGGTTTTTACCTAACCAAAAGTTATATTGTCATTTTATCGGATAACCTACTTTGTTACAATATAGAAAACGAGGGAAAAAAAACTTGTTTTTTATCCATCTTGTATAATTTCTTTGTTTTATTTGCCATTTTCTCGTCTTTTTGCTAAAATTCTAGCAGACACAAGCGTTTAATATCAGGTAAAACCCTGTCTAAAAGAGGTTAAAAATATGAAACAGTTTATCACAGAAACAATGTCCTTTGCGTCCGGTATCCTCTCCCATATATCAGAGGGAATGGTACATTCCGTCTACCGAAAAACGATCAATCTGCGGATGGGATCATCCCTCGTCGCCCTTCAGGCGGCCGGATCCCCCCTGTCTCCGGTAAGTCTGATTACGGGACTTGACGTCGGTGAGATGTCCGGACTTCCTGTCGTGCCGGGGGATCAAGTATTCGTAGACAAGAAGACGATCATCCTATTCTCCAAATCATCCAGGATCATCTTTCGTTTTGATGAAGCAGCCATCTATGATTCGCTTCTTCGTGACTACGCCGTCCCCCTTCCCCTTCCAGCTATAAAAGAATCGCTTCTACAGTCGTCCTCCGGAGGGCTTACCGAGCTTTTCTCCAAAGCCCTGCTGAAAAACCCTTCCGATTTCGCAAAAGGGGTATTTCTGGCAGTCGCACAAAAGCGGATGGAAGACGCAAGAAAAGAGGTACTGGACATCTGCTATGACAAGGCCGCCGTTACACTTGCCGGAATGACGGGACTTGGCATGGGACTTACCCCGTCAGGAGACGATTTCCTCTGCGGAGTACTGGCCGGACTCCTGTTTTCGGGACAATGGGATCACCCGTTTGCCCAGGCACTTCGCCAGACAATCTCACGCCGCCTTGGAGATACCAACGACATCAGCCGGACCTTTCTTTCCTGTGCGCTTTCCTGCCATTTCAGCCGCCCGGTAAAGGAACTGCCGCTTGCATCTGGCACTACAGAAATCCTTTCTTCGTTTGGAGCAATCGGACATTCTTCCGGGTTTGACACTCTTTGCGGAATCTACTATGGATACACCCTTTGCCTCGGCCAAGAAGATGTACCTGGAAAGTAAATGATCTCGGCTCCTCTCCCTTGACTATATAAGGCTCGTGAGTCCATGCCCCCAGCTTTCGTCGCCGCCAACTCCCGTCTGCATATCGAGAATCCGCAGCACTGTCGCATAAGACGCTGGAAGTTCAAATATATGCTCTGCCGACTCAATCTCGTGGCAGGTATAAGGGAGAACAGAAAACTCAAATGTCCGGTCCGTCTCGGTCGGTATGCCGGTCCCCTCCATTTTTCCTGACATTTCACCTTGTTTTTCTTCGGTTTTTCGTCTGTAACCAGTATAAAATCGGCGCTTTCTTTTTGCAATATTTTTCTGAAAAACAAGATACAACCAAAAATTATTCAGAACATTATATTGCGTGCAAATGGAAAACCTTCTATAATAAGGTATAGAAACGTTGTCTGTTGTATTTGGAATATGCTGTCACCTTTCCATAATTAAGTACAATTATTTTTTCAAACACCATATTTTTTAATCAAGGAGGTACTTAATTTTATGAAAGTAGTTGTCGGTGGAGATCATGCAGGATATGAATTAAAACAAAAGGTTCTGGCATATTTGGAGGAACAGGGTCATGAGGTAATCCATGTAGGAAGCTATACTCCTGAAATGGTAGATTTTCCGGATATCGCCGCAAAAGTGTGTCGATCAATTCTCGATGGCGAGGCCGAGCGGGGCATTATGGTATGTGGTACCGGAGTGGGTGCGGCAATCGCCTGCAACAAATACCCTGGCATCCGGGCGTCAGTCGTGCACGATATTTACACTGCACATCAGTGCGTAGAGCATGACAATGTTCAGGTCATGGCACTCGGCGGACAGATCGTCGGTGATATTGTTGCAAAAGAGCTGATTCAACTTTTCCTTGACGCCACATTCTCAGAGAGCGAAGAATTCCACATTCGTGTTGCCAAACTGGAAAAGCTTGATCAGATTCCACGTTCCGAATAAACGCTTAGACAAAAGAATACCATCCATCTCGCAGTTTCGGACATTGATTTTGGTCCGTCACCTCAGATGGATGGTGTTTTTATTCCATATGATAAAAATTTCTGCACAAAGATTTGTCATAATAGACCGTCTCTTTTTCGATAAATTCGCTCGTTTCTCCGTTGACACGAACAATACTGACCGCACAGTTTACCGGAACTCCCTCCTGCCAGAAATTCTCTGGATTTTCATAGATCTGATTTAAGATTCCCCTCATGGCACAGCCATGCGTGGAAACAAGAATCGTCTTATCCCGGTAGCTCTCCGTGTGAATCAGATCCTGGTAAAACTCCCCTGTACGCTTGCATACCTCCCGGATCGTCTCGCCTCCCGGAGCTCCCGGAAAGGAAAAAGGCTGCTCATAAAACAACCTGATCGTGCCGCTGACAGAGGAATACTTTGGATCCCGGACGCCAATTCCGTCCCACTCTCCCCAGTTGATCTCCCGGATTCTGGAGTCCCTAAGAACAGGGATCTTTCTGTCTCCAATCAAAATCCGAGCGGTCTCCAGGGCTCTGGAAAGGGGACTGGATATTGCCAGGTCAAAAGGAACGTCCTCCAATGCCCTGGCCGTGATCCGGGCGAGCTCCTTGCCATTTTTATTCAGAGGAGTATCGTGCTCCCCCTGCATCCGTCGCTCCTGGTTCCAGTCGGTCTCTCCATGTCTTACTATATATAGCAGCATTCCTTCATTCCTTTCTGCCGAATCACGCTCCCGCAGTCTCACACCGCCATTTTTCGTCCAATTCCTTGATCTTTTCTACCTTTCTCCCCGATGGGCAGGATGGATCAAATTCTGAATCCAGCCAGATGTCCACCAGCTTTTTGGCTACAGCCTCCCCTGTCACCAGTGCGCCAAAAGTAATAATTTGGGCGTCATTACTCTTGATAGCCCGCTCTGCCGAATACGGGTCTGTACACTGGGCCGCACGGATTCCCGGCACCTTATTTGCCACGATGGACATCCCAATTCCGGTCCCACATATGAGAATGCCCCGGTCATAGGTTCCGGCGGCAACTGCTTCCGCCACCTTCCAGGCAATATCCGGGTAATCTACCGGCTCCTCTGTATAGACGCCTGCGTCTGTCACCTCTGCTCCTCTCTCCTGAAGGTATCCTTTCAGTGTATTCTTTAATTTCAGACCATTGTGGTCCGCTCCTATCACAATTTTCATCTGTCTTCACCTTGTCTTAACATCTTCGCTGTTGTATGAACCAGTTCGCTGTACAAATCCGCATAAATACCGCAGCCTGTCGTAAACAGACCATTGACATCCGGAAGTGCAGCGATATCCAGGCTCCTTTCCATCGTAATTCCCCCGCCGTAGACGATGTAAGCCTGTTTTGCCATGTTGTGTCCGTACCGCTTTGCCAGAAACCCGCGGATTTTGTGGTGGACGCTCTGGATATGAGAAAGCCCCACCACATTCTTCTTCCCGATGCCCCATCTCGGCTCGTAAGCAAAAATGATGTGCGAAGCTTCGGCTTCTCCGACTCCGTCCAGCAACTCAGAAAGCTGGTTTTCGATAAAGCATCTCACCTCTTCATCGCTTCCCTCTTCTTCTTCACCCATACAGAGAAATGGGGTCAGGGAAAGACGAAGCGCCTGTTTTAGTTTCCGGTTCGCCATCTCATTATCTTCATGTAAATATTTTCTTCGTTCCTGATGGTTGATTTCCACATATTGACAACCGATCTCCAGAAGCATCTTCCCGGAAATTTCTCCCGTATAAGCTCCTTCATCCTCCCAGAACAAATCCTGACCTCCGATTTTAAGCGCACTTTCTTTAGAAAGCTTTCTGCAAATCTCCGGAATCGCCGGAAAAGAGGGGAAAATAACAACCGGGAATTCGTGGAATCCTTCCAGCCTCTTTTCCAGTTCTCTCGCGGTATCAATACTGTCCTGATATGTTTTTACCATTTTCCATCCGGAACCAACAATAAACTGTTTCATTCTGTTACCGCCTAACGATTCTTCATAAATTCTTCCGCCACCAGCATCGCCTGCTTCATGTTTGTTCCATCGGCTATGCCTTTTCCTGCAATATCAAAAGCCGTTCCATGATCCACGGACGTCCGTATAATCGGTAAACCGATTGTACAGTTGACACACTGGCTCATGAACTGAAGCTTTGCCGCAATATGTCCCTGATCATGATACATCGCCACCGCCGCGTCATATACGCCGTTCAGTGTTTTTCCAAACACAGAGTCCGGCGGAATCGGACCATCTACATCAATACCTTCCATTTTTGCCTCTTCAATGGCCGGACCGATCTCCCGGATCTCCTCATCTCCAAAAAGACCATGTTCGCCCGCATGCGGATTGAGACCTGCCACAGCAAGGTGCGGGTGCTCCATACCGGTCTGAATCATAGCCTGATTCAAAAGACGGATAACATCCAGAACTCTCTGTTTTGTCGCACGGTTACATGCCTCCCGCAAAGAACAATGTGTCGAAACATGCATTATCTTCAATGGTCCGTAGAACATCATAGCATAGGTCTTTGTCCCGGTCAGAGTCGCAAAGATTTCCGTGTGTCCATCGTAAAGGTGTCCACCCATGTGGAGAGCTTCCTTGTTCAGAGGAGCAGTAACTACCGCCGCGATTTTCCCGCTCATGGCGTCCCGTATGCTGCGCTCAATATATCGATAAGCTGCATCTCCGCATTTTGCGGACAGTTTGCCGATTTCGTATTCTGTCATCGCAAGACCACAACTGTCAATCACATTTACAGCATGTTCCACATAGTCTTCCGTCTCCTGGATATCTACAATTTTAAGTCCCAGATTCAGCATCCCATTGTAATACTCCAGAATATCCGCCGCGCCGTACACGACATACTGATGCTCATACACCTGCTCCTGGGCAAGCGCCTTCATAATGATCTCCGGGCCCACTCCGGCCGGATCTCCCATTGTAATACCAATGATACTCATGTTATCTGCTCTTCCTTTCTTTTAAGTATCGAATAGACTCTGCAATCGCATTTTCATCCCCGATGGACCCTCCTTTTACAACCAGAGGCAATCCCGGGTAATCTCCGTCGACTGTCTCCACAAGCGCGACAATCGGCAGTACCTCTTCTACCAGTCTGGCGCCATGGGCGTGATTTTTCTCCATAAAACTGATAGCTGTATCTCCACCTGTCAAAAAAACGCCGCAGACATTCGCCTGCTTCAGGATCATTGCCGAAAGCTCACCGAGACGCTCCTGGGTATAACGCGCCACATCGCCCCGTTTCATACCAAGTTTTTTTCCGGTATCCACGGAATCCAGATAATCCTCATGCTCCCTTGCCGAAACTACAATGACATTCTCGCCAAGCTTTAAGCCTTCTACCGCCTCGTCGGCGACCTTTGCCAGATTTCCGCCTTTTAAAAGTCCGGAAACATTCATTTCCACAATTCGTGCGCCCTGCTCTTTCGCTCTTCTAACCTGATTTCTTGACGTATCACTGATGCTGCCAACCAAAGACAGTACCGGATACTTCGGACACAGAGTATAGAAAAGAGCATTGGCCATTCCCGC
>OAUK01000368.1_pt1 | contig 21167 bp, 9 predicted proteins | sample 1495131 | NCBI WGS metagenome assembly OAUK01 (sample SAMEA2580009, study PRJEB22360) | human gut metagenome | biome: human gut; feature: human-associated habitat; material: faeces | place: Denmark | collected 2008/2010 | reverse complement strand
AGGCCCAGCGCCAAGGCTCCAGATTGGCGAGGATATGCACGTTGCTGATGTGCGTGCTGCCCAGAGCGGCCAAGTCGGTGTGCATCTTTGTCCACGGGCCGCGTGGCTGGTAGGTGGTCAGCGACTCGCCATTGTACTTGTGCATGGTGTAGAGATTCTTGTAGAGCGGGAGCGAAGCCTCCATCACCGCCTTGCAGTCGGTGTCGTGGGCGCGCAGCAACACGGGCGGTTCGTCGGTGCGCCCGAGTGCCTTCAGACCGTCTTTCACCCCGGGTATCACCGTGCGGGTCATCCATTCCACATCGTCTTCGTAGGTGTCCATCGCCTCTCCCAGGCACACAAGCAGGCCCACGTTGGGATATTTCTCGATGAAGGCGGCAATGCTCTTGCGGGTGTAATCGCTGATGAGCGGCGTGATGGGGCGGTGGCGGTCTTGCGTCTTCAGCCCGTAGTGGTCGGCAAAGGGTTTGGAGAGGATGATATTGTAGAACATCTGGATAACGAAGATGCCGCGCCTGTCGGCCTCGTGGGTGAGGAAGGAGAACATCTCCTCGTTTTTCCGGAATGTCTCCTCGTCCACCTCAAGGGCGAAGGGATAGTCTTTCAGCCTCACGAGCGAGGCGAAGGGGTGCCCGTTCCACAGGTAGAGGGAGTTCATCTTGTTGTCTACCAGCATGTCGAGATAGTCGAGCCACTGCCGCTTATCGTAAAACCAAGGGAAGTTTTCGGGCGTGTAGGGATATTCATACACCTGATGGCCGGGCAGGTAGACCGTCTTCTGCAAACCGATGCAGGCCCCACGCAGCACCATCTCCGGATTTTGCCGGCTGTCTCCGATGTCGAGATTGCCATGGTGCCGGGCATAGTCGGCCAGTTCGCTGCAACCATAGATCACCCCCGCCCCATCGTAGCCTTCCACGACGATGTCACCTTTCTTGCGGCTGATGTGGAAGCCCTCTTTCTTCATTCCTGACTTTTCGCCTGTGACGGAGAGCCTGATGCGGTAGTCGGCCCGCCGGGATGAGACTGTATAACCGAGGGCCGTCAGCTTTTTCTCCAAATACTCGGCGGCGTAGGCCACCCGATTGTTCGGCTTTCCGGAAGTGATGATGCTGACGGTTTGTGCCTGCAAGGCAGCCGTACAGACTGCCAAGGCGATGAAAATGGCGTATATTCTTTTCATGTTTTGAGTTCTGTCTGTTGATGAATGCAACCGAATGGTTTCCCCGTCGGGCTGCCGACAGTTTGGTGCGTGGCTCTTGCACCATCCGTGCAGAGGCCTTGCACAAGGCGTGCAACAGCCATGCACGGGGCGTGCAACGGCTTTGCACCGTTCCCCCGACGGCCCTTCGGCAAATCAATCCGATTGCTCCGACGAACCGCCCCGTCTGCTTTGGGGCTGCGACGGACTATTTCCGCTTGTTCAAGTCTATCTTCTTGTAGGCTATGCGTTGGCGCCGCCAGGTGTAGACGCAGTGCAGTTTACCGTCGCGCCCCTCAATGATGGCGGGATAGGAATACTGATTGATGGGGCTGTCTTCAAGCGTGAGGGCATGATGCCAGTGCGTGCCGTCATCGGAGAGGGCTATGCTGATGGGCGTGCGCGGCCCTTTCTTGGTGCCGGGGAGCGTCTCGAAGTCGTTGTAGATGAGCACGTGCCGACCATCCCTTAGCGTCACGGCATCGGTGCCGCTCTGGTTGTTGGGCACTTCGGTGAGGGTCACCGGGCTCCACGTGTCGCCGCCGTCGGCACTGAAGGAGGTGGCCAACTTGGCATTGTGGGTGCGCATGAGCACTTGCAGCCGACCGTCTTTCAGCCGCAAGATGGAAGGTTGTATGCTGTAGATGGGGCGCGGGCCTTCTCCTTGCTTGTAGACAGGGGCAATCATATCGCAACCCGGTTCCACATCGTCGGTGCGTGCCCTGCTCTCCGCTTCCACCGGTCCCACATATTTCCAACGGCCGGTTTTCAGGTCGAGTATTTCCACATGGAAGCGCCAGCCGTCGTTCTCCGTACTCGACCCGCATACGAGCCGTCCGTCGACAAGTTCGGGCTTGTTCTTCACCGGACCTATAAATCCCTTGGGTAGAGGTTCCCGATCGCTCCATGTCCGCCCGCCGTCTCTTGATTTCACGAGCCATCCCGTCCAGTCGGCCACAGTCGCTCCCACTTTGTAGAAAAGCCATAGTTCGCCGTCGGGCATGATAAACAGCACCGGATTCCAACAGGCTTTACGCTTCAGACGGGCATTGAAGGGCATGTTCTTGGGCTTGGTGGCGGCAGCCTCCTCCTTGGTTTGGGGGTAGGTGTAATGCCAATGGGCTATCTGCTGTCGGTAGTCTTTCAGCTGTTCGCCCCTCCGCAGCTTGATAGGGCCGGCTGAGGCCGGAGTGGTTTTCTCGTCGATGCCGGCCAGTGCAGCATCGGGAGTGCCCAACTCGTAGACCCCGTCGCCTGCCAGCACGGGAGCCTCCCAACGGTCGGAACCTTTGGGTTTGCGGCTCACCCAGATGCAGACATTCGGATTGCGCTCCCAAGTGCCGCCGAAATAAGCGGCCACGAGGTCGCCGTTTTTCAGTTGCGTGATGGTGGAAGCGTGGGCCTGCGGGAAGTCGGCCGACTCGTAGAGAAACGCATCTTCCACGATAGCAGGATTCTTTGGCGTGATGTCGCTCTCGAACGTGTAGCTCCCGGACCCTATCTCTTCGGTCTTTCCGTTGGGCAGATACACCGTGGCCGTGGTGTTGACGGGTACCTCCACCTGCCATTCCACGCGTTCAAGAGTCTTCTTCCACTTGCTGACCACCCGACCGTAGGGTGTCATGTAGCTTGCATCTACATGGAAACAGTCTTCTATGTCGAATGAGGGCTGCAAGACGATGTGCTTGTAGGCCGTGCTCCCTGGGGCCTGACGAATGCCCGCCAAGTATTGGTAGCACCACGTGAGCAGGTCGCCGAGGAGCATCACGTGGTTGCCCGAATTCATCGCCGGGTCGGCCTTGTCGCCGTTCCAGAGCTCCCAGATGGTGGTGGCTCCGTTCTTGGCCATGTATCCCCACGACGGATAGGTGTTGTTGGTGGCCAGCAGATAGGCCACATCGGCAAAGCCGTTGTCGGACAGTCCACGCAGCAACCAACTGATGCCGATGACACCGCAGGTCACGTGTCCGTCGCCCGTGGTGATGATGTTGGTCACCACGTTCTTCACCACTTCATCTTTGAGGCTGTCGGGCACAATGCCGAAAGCCAGTGGCAGGAGGTTGGCCGTGGCCGTGTTGTTGCCGTAGAATACGCTATCGGGGTATAGCACGTGGCCGGGGCGGGGCGAAGTGCCGCGCTTGAGCGTGAGAAATTTGCGGTTGAAGGCCGCCGTCATGCGGCTGCGTTGCTCTTTCCAACAGTCTGCCTCGCACTCCATGCCCTGCAGCCGGGCAAACTTCTCCAGCAGTTGGAGCACCCTGATGCCGTAGGCTGTGGAGATAAGTGCGCCGTCGGTCTTGCGTGCGGAGTCTTGGCTGTGGATGAGTTCCGGCTTCTCGGGCGGCACACACCAGTCGCCATACTTGTCTTTGGTGATGATGTCTTCGTGCCGGTATTCGTCAAGTATATGAGTGAACCACTTCTTGATGTAAGGGTAACATTCCGTGATGGGGCGGATGTTGCCGTATTGTTGGTAGAGCATATCGCAGGCAAAGGGGAATACAGCCGGCCATGTCACGTTGTCTTCGTAGTAGTTCCAGAAGGCCGGTGTGACGTTGGAGAGTGCGCCGTCGGAGCGCACACCCTCTGCCAGATCGCCCATCCACTTGCTGTAGAGTCGCTCGTTGTTGAAGAGGAAACTCTCGCCGAGGCAACCCACGGTGCGGTCGCCCAGCCACGGTTGCCGCTCGTTGCGCTGCGGACAGTCTACGGGCATTCCCTTGTAGTTGCTGTAGATGCCCCACCATGCGTTGCGCACCACGGCATTGAGCGTGGTGTCGGAGCATTCGAAGTGGCCCGTGGTCGCCATCTCGTCGCTCACAGTGAAGGCCGTGAAGTCGTCGGGCGTGGCTGTTACCGGTCCGCTCACCTCCGCATAGCGGAAGCCGTGGTAGGAAAATGCGGGCTTCCAGAGTCTGCCTGCCTCTTTCCCGTTACACACATAGATGTCTTCCGAGCGCGCGTTGCGCAGGTTGTCGCGGTAGAGTGTGCCGTCGGCATTGAGTTTTTCGGCATAGCGCACACGTATGGTGTCGCCCCTGTTGCCACGCACCTTGACGCCTATCCAGCCGGCCATGTTCTGTCCGAAGTCGAGAATGAGAGGTGTTGGGTGATGGGTGGTAGGTGGTAATGAAGTGTTTTTGTGATTGCCGAGGGGGGAGACAATGCGGGGACGGTGCGGATAAGGAGTCTCCACTATGCCCTCGGTGGGTTGCGGACGCAGCGTGCCGTCGGGCACGGCACATCGCCGGGCCTCCTGCCACCGGCTGTCGTCGAAGCCCACGCGGTTCCATCCGGGCATTTCCTTGCGGGCATCATATTCCTCACCGTCGTATTCGTTGTTGGCGCGGATGGGGCCATCAACGGTCAGTTTCCACGACGGGTCGGTTGCCCAAACAGCGTGCGAACCGTCTTCGTAGTCGATGCGCACATTGATGCGGCACTTCGGGTAGCCGAAAAAGGGTGTCTTATAGGGCTTCTCCTGCCGCATGGGGAACAGCCGACCGTTGCCCAGCATAATGGCTAAACAGGCTGTATGCGAGGCGTTGAGCGGTTCGGTCACGTCGTAGGTGTTGTAGTAGACAGTCTTGCGATAGTCGCTCGGCACGGGCTGTAGCACATGGTGGCCACCCATGCGGATGCCGTTGACGAAGAATTCATGTACGCCCAGTCCTGCCACGTAGGCCATGGCGCGCTTCACACGCCCTTTCAGCTTGAATTCCTTGCGCAGATAGCGGGCAGCCAGTCGGGTGTACATGCCTTTTCGTTCGCCCGGTTGCAGTTCTTCCAGCCCTATCCAACGACCGCTCCACCGGTTTTCGCCGAGCAGTCCGATGGTAAACCGTTGTACGGCACTCCATTCGGTCTTCCCCCGGTTGGTGGTCACCCGCACCCGCCAGTAGGCCTCATCGCCACTTTGCAGGGCGCGTCCGCGGTAGTCGATCCATAGTTGGGCGTCGCTTTTCACTTCCCCCGAGTTCCACAAATCGGCTTCTCCCCGTTCCAACAACCGGGGCGTGGAGGCCACCATGATGTGGTAGGCCGTCTGCACCACCTGCCTTTTCTCCGAACTCAGTTGCCATGAGAAGCGGGGCACGGTGGTACCCAACCCCTGCGGGTTGGTCATATTCTCGGTTGTCAAGTGGTTCACAGCCACGTTGGCGGCAAACGAAGCGATGCCCGTCAAGGCGGCACAGAGCATGAACAGCAGGCGTAGTCTTTTCATCTTGTCATTCGTTAAAATCGCGCTTTCGACCGGTCATGCTGCGATCGGCAATCGCCTTTTGGTCTTTGGCGATATAGTTTTTGGTAGCATCTACGGCTATGAGTACACCGTCGCAAACCTGTCCGGGATACGGATTCTGTTGGTTGAAGGTCGTGGGTTTGGAGTCGAACTCGCCGATGAAGGTCAGTTCTCCCGTCGCGGTATCCATCCACCACACGTTTTTCCGGTTGCCTGAAATCTTTCGCAGATCCACTTTCATGGGCACGCTGTTGTAGTTATACACCAGCAAATAATCGTTGCCGCGGGTCGCAATGAGCCGGTTGTAGCGTGTGCCGTTCTTGCCGGTGATGACGCTTTGGTCGGGCACGCGGTCAAAGTAGGGCAAGGCGAGCATCAGATTCTTCAGGTGCTTCATCTGGTTGTAGCCCGGATCGTTGAGCGCCTGATACCAGTATTTCTCGGTTCCGTCGGTGCCATAGCCCGTGGCGTAGCCCGGCTTGAGCATCTGCATGATGGCATTATGCCCGTAGGTGTGGCCGCAACTACCGGCAAACACGCTCCAATAGGCATAGCGGCGCACATCGTGAGCCTGCCAACGGGCCTCATTGGGATCGTGCAGCCCTTTGGGAATGTCCTCATAGCTCGGTTCCGAATCGAGCACGGGCTTCAAGGGACGGTAGGCCCACGTGGAGTCTACATACATCCAGTTGTCTTCCTCGGTGTTGTCGGGGATGGGATAATCGGCGTTGCCCATGCGCTGCCCATACTTGCGGTGGCCGCTCTGAAAGGTGTGGAAGTCTATCCACGAGGCTTTGCTCCACCATTTGGCCGATGTGTAGCGGCCCCGGGGGTGGTAGGTCATCACATGGCGGTCGTCTGCCGAGCGGATGGCTGTGGCCAGAGCTTTCCATATCTCGGGGCGTATGTCGCCTTGAATGTCACCGCCTATCATCCACACGATGTTGGGACTGTTCTTGTAGCGGTTGCCTAAAAAGCGACCATAGGCCTTAGCTCCGGCCACATCTATCTTCCCCTCCTTCACCAGTGTGCCCCAAATGGGCACCATAGCGATGTAGATGCCGTTCTGCTCGGCAGTGCGGACGATATAGTCCAGATGATCCCAGTAGCCGTAAACGCCTTTGCGGTCGATGCCTGAGAAGTTCCAACCATCTATGAGCGAGGGCTGACCGTAGATGTTGTAAGAGGGCACGCCGTTCATCGTCTGCACCTGCACCACATTGTAACCGGCCCGTCGGCAGGCTTGTAGATAGTATTGAGCTTCGGAACGGTCAAGCCGTTCGGGCAACAGCCAGCCTGTGTCGCCCAACCAGAAGAAGGGCTGACCGTTGGCAAACTGAAGATAACGGTGGTTGGCAGACACCTGCAACCGACCGTTGTCCCAAGGCTTTTGTGCGCCGGCTGTGAGCGACAAACAGCACAGAAGGGCGAAGATGGAAATGATTTTCTTCATAGCGATGTCTTCTTTGATATTGTTTTTGGAGCGTTGGTTCACTTTCCGATGAGCGTCAGCGTTTGGCCCTTGTGGGTCTTCCTCATCATCATCTTGCCGTTGGCTTTCACCCGCAGCGGTTCTCCGGCGTTGGAACGGATGGCAAGCCGCACCACCCGACCGTCTTTCCAAGCAAGGTGTTCTATCTCGAAAGCCCCTCGGGCCATCAGACCTTTCACTTCCCCCCCGGTTTTCCACGCGTCGGGCAGGGCCGGCAGCAGGTTGATATAGCCCTCATGGCTCTGCACAAGCATCTCGGCTATGCCGGCCGTGCAGCCGAAGTTACCGTCGATCTGGAACGGTGGGTGGGCATCAAAGAGATTGCGGTAGGTGCCTCCTTTCTTTTTGTCGGTGCCGTAAGCGACGAAGCGGTCATCGGTGAGTGACAATTGGTTGCGAATGAGTTTGTAGGCATGGTTGCCGTCAAACAGCCGGGCCCACAGACACACCTTCCATCCCATTGACCAACCCGTACTCGGGTCGCCGCGGTGGATGAGCGATGTGCGGGCGGCATCGAAGAGCCGGTGAGTACCCGAGAGCGTAATTTGGCAACCGGGGTAGAGCCCGTAGAGATGGCTCACATGGCGGTGGGTGTCGTTGGGATCATCCCAGTCTTCCATCCATTCCTGCAACTGTCCCCACTTGCCAACCTGCATCGGGGGCATAAGTTTAAGCCTTTCGGCATAGTGGGCGGCCAAAGCGGCATCCTCACCAAGCACCTTCGAGGCGGCCATGACCTCACGGAAAAGCTCATTCACGAGCTGCACATCCATCGTCGTTCCGGCCGCGATGGCCATTTTCCCGTCTTTGGATGGATGGCTGTTTTCGGGAGAGACCGATGGCGAGATGACCAGCCAACCGTGCTGCGGTTCCGGAATGAGCATCTGGTCAAGGAACTCTGCCGCCCCCTTCATCACCGGATAGTAGCGTCGCAGGAAGTCTTTGTCCATCGTGTAGAGGTAGTGCTCCCACAAATGGCGGCAAAGCCAGGCCCCACCGGTCATCCACATGCCACTCTGCGCATGGTCTATGCCTCCCGTGACACGCCAGATGTCGGTGTTGTGATGGAGCACCCAACCGCTTTTGCCATACATCGTGCGAGCCGTCTCGGCCCCCGTCTCGCTCACTTCGCGAATGAGTCGGAACAGCGGTTCGTTGAGTTCGGTGAGTTGGGTGGGCTCCGCCGGCCAATAGTTCATCTCAAGATTGATGTTGGTGGTGTATTTCGAGTCCCATGCCGGGAAGAGTTTATCGTTCCAGATACCTTGCAGATTGGCCGGTTGTCCGCCGGGCTGCGAACTGCAAATGAGCAGATAACGACCAAATTGGAAGTAAGTGGCCACGAGATAGTTGTCGTCGTGGTCGGCAAAACGGATAATCCGTTCGTCGGTGGGCAGGTCTTTGTATTGGTCTTCACCCAAGTTGAGCGTCACACGGTGCATCAACTGCCGGAATCGGCTGATGTGTTCGGCTTTGCTTTGTGCATAATCGCGAGCCATGGCAGCCCGCAAAATTTGTTCCGAACGGACGGCCTCGTCACCGGAAATGTCCTTATAGTTGTTGAAGTTGGTGGCTATCGAGATGTAGAGCACAGCCTCGTCGGCCCCTTTCACCGACACAATTCCGTCTTTGGAGTGGGTCACGGCCCCTTCCCCTTTCCCCTTTGCCACCGCCGCCATGCGCCCCATGAAGCGCACTTTGCCTTTCAGTCCTTCGTGCTTGGAAGTCACGCCAAACAGCGTGGCTTCGTCGCCCTCGCTCTTGATAATAATATCGTCGTGGGGAGTGGTGAAGTAGGCATTGAACGTGATGCAGCCCCGTTGGTCGGCCGTGAAGCGGACGGTGACCACATTGTCGGCCAGCGAAGTGATCACCTCGCGCCGATAGGTCACCCCATCTGCCGTCCAACGGGTGATGGCCCGTGCCGAGTCGAGGCTCAATTCGCGGTAATAGTTTGTGTAGTTGCCCATGCCCGGCATGGAGATGTACACGTTGCCGAAAGCCTGGTAGGGCATTCCCCAGTTGGTGGCCGACATCACATCTGAGGTCGCCAAGTCTTGCGCCTTCTTGTATTCGCCCTTCCAAATCAGGTCTTGAATTACGGGAATGGCCTTCAGTGCCTTCGCATTGGCATTGCCATTGGGCTGTCCGGCCCAGATGGTTTCCTCGTTGAGCTGTATGCGCTCCGTGGCCGGAATACCATATACCATGGCTCCAAGCCTGCCGTTGCCAAGTGGCAAAGCATCCGTCCACACCTGTGCAGGTTCCCGATACCATAGTTTATACGGCTGTGCTTGCGAGGAAACGCCTGCAAGCATGGCAATAGCCATTAGAAAAAACTTCTTAAGAATCATCATGCGCATGTTTGACAGTTATATCCCATGGACGAACATGCGCTGCTTTTGTCGTCAGTGAATCCCCATATTATAAGGCATCAAAAAAGCCGGAGCTGCTGCGGCTCCGGCTTCATTCGATTATTTAGCGGTTACGGTTGTGCGTGGGAGAACGTGACATGCCAATAATTAGCATTATCACTACTGTCATCAGCTTCTACTTTCTCTTCCGTTGCATCGGGCAAGTTGCAGAAGAAGTCGATGCCGGTGCGTCTCTCCAACTCCTTGATGGTGATGTATTCTGTCTTACTTCCAGACTCATGGGGCGACCAAATGCCCAATGTATGGTAGGTTTTTGCGGTCTTGGAGTAGGCTAATAAAGCCATGTAGAAATATTGTGGTACAATCAGCCCTGCATTTGTACGCTCTTTTTTTATATGCTTGTCATCTATCGTAGCAGCTTTTACGACATACAGGGTGTCGCAGTTTTTGGCGTATGTCTCACGCACAGTCTGCTCTAATTGCTTCCAAACGCCAATGTTGTGCCCATGTATCTGTGGCTGCATATTGCTCAAATAGAATGTTTGTTTATTTTGGTCTACAGAACAAAGGCGATCGCCTGATGGACAAAGGTGTCCTCTGTCATAAACGTTCGAATGTTTACTATAGTCGTTCAGTGTGGTTTTGTGCTCTGGTTTAATCCTGTCTTCTTCATAAAACTTCTTGTTACGTTCGGTTCTCTTTACCATATTTCCTGCATAGAGTTGATAACAAGTCCAACGGTTAGCTTTCTTTTGTCCATCCCATTCTAAGGAGAAGTTGACACCATATTCGTCTGATGTCTTATAGAGTAACTCATACGTTGCCTCGCGCCCTTGGATGAAGCGTGGGAACTCCAGTCGCCAGCCCTCGGGATTTTTCTCTAAATCGGCTTTGGTATTCTTGTTCTTATTCTCTTCGTCGGGAGTTTCACCTCCCTGTTCAAAGAATACCACCTCCTTGATTTGCGAATAAAGGTAGTCTACCGGCTCGGCATCGTGTACATAGACCTTGATGCCAAGCGAGTCTTGCTGCCCGTTGGGCCCGAACACCACTCGGGCACTGTCTATTTGGTCGTTGGTGAAAGTTACTTCCAAGCCCGTCTTGAGTTTGATGACTTTGGGCTTCTTGTCGTTTTGTGCGCTTACACCCAGCGTGAAGACCAGGCAAAGCAGTGAAAATAGATATTTTTTCATGATTATTCGCTTCATTCCTATTGATGGTTATACATGTTTCTTGTCTATTGTCAGTTGTTGTTTATTTGTCAGTTGATAACCATTTTCTTACCATTGACGATGTATATTCCCTTGGGCAAACCGGCAGTTCCGATACCAACAAACTGCCCATTGAGATTGTAGACGCGGGCATTGGCCGATGCTGTCGGGTGGTCGGTAGCTATATTGTCGATAGCTGTGGCCTCACCTGTGATAGCTACCTTGACATTTTCTGCCGTAGCAGGCACGATGAAATAGGCCTGCAAGCCTTTCAGCTTGTTGGCATCTGGCGATGTCTGGGTGTCTGGGCGGAAGAGCATGTAGTCTTCGCCGAGGAGGCACTCGGTCTTGTCGGTCTTCAACGTATAAGGACTGTAAGTGCCCACATAGCTGTAACCCTCGTGTGTGATTTTCTGTGCTTCGGCCTTAGAGAGCGTCACATCCTTATAGACAGGGCTCTCCATAGCTGTGGCCGGCTTGAACAGATAGGGCACGCCCGGTTCCACAGATGCGGCTTCCACAAACTTCATTGTCTGTCCGTCCACGTTGTCGTATTTGCGCAGCTTGCCCCCTTCGAAGGTTACGGCAAAAGGCAGGGCGAGCGTATTCCATTTGTCGGGAGAGAATGTGCGGTGCAGGCGCACGGTGGCGTGGGGAATGTCAGCCGTCGGAGAAGTGAAGTTGCGAGCTTCGTCTATCACATAGATGAGCGGACGGAAGTCTCGGGCCTCCACATCATGAGCCTCCGTCTTCTCCACCTTATTGTATATAGGGCGCAATTCGATACCTGTCGCTGTGGGATAAACGATGGCCGAGAGGTCTACAATAGCCCCTTCGTATGGCTGCTGATAGAACGAGCTGCCGTCGAGACCGTAGGCATTGTTCAGCATATAGGTCTGTCCGTTTGCCTCGAGCTTGCCATTTTTCATGGTCAGGTCTTTCATTGTAACCCAGTCGCCAAGATGGGTGACGTGCTCACCGGCTTTCATGGCAGCAGGCTCCACATCGGGCTCCTGCACAGGGGCAGCCACCACGAGGAAAGCTGTGTGTGTATCAACCGTTGCTTGCAGGGTGGTCATGCCATTTTGGGTCATTTTCCTGCCGACGATGTAGCCTGCAACGTGCTGGTTGTATACCATGGCGGGCTTGGCCTTGACACCAGAGAAGCAAACCGTGCAATCCTTGTCGCGGATAAAGGCATCTTCGTTGCCGGCAAAAAGCACGCGGGCATTGTCGGCATCGGCGATGTAGAGATGTACAGGCGTTTCGTCTGCGATGTCTTTCAGAGCGGCAAGCCCGTTCACCGTTTGAGTGGGTTTGGGCGTTTCGCCATTGATGGCCACTTCAATGGTATTGATATAGGTATTAGCATCGACCTTGAAAGTGACTGCTGACTCGGTTCCTGTCCATGTGCCTACAGTTCCCGATACATTATAAGTACCTTTTGTGGTACTCAGACCAAAGTTTGAAGCAGAATAGCCCGTGATGGTGATTTTTGTGATATTGGCCCCACCGGCTTTCAATGTCAATGTGCCTTTTTTATAGATGCGCAGACTGTATTTTCCATTTGAATTATAAATACGGGTTGCAGTACTTCCTTTTGTATTAGATAACGTGATACCATCTTTAGTCAAGTCGGTATTGATATCCGTTGCTGCTTTGGGGGCGGGTAAAGCTATGCCCAATTCCTGTAGCCCCTCTGCAGTGTTGAATACAAACGTGCTGTTGACGCCGTTCGTGTAGGTATTGGCCCGCACGGTAGTTGCCAAAACTGCGAGCAGAATTGGCATGGTTAGTCGCAATAGATAATTCATTGTGTTGTTGTTTATATTTAAGTTTGTTATAACTCTTGAGTTGGGGGTGATTGCCTAAGTTCGATAACGCCACAAATGTACTCAATTTTTCCGATAAAGCAAACGGAAAAGCCGATTTTTTTCTGTTTTTTATTCGCATGATAGTCATTTATACAGTCAAAATAATGCTGTTTGTTGGGAAAAATCAACAAATAGCTGTTTATCGAAATAGAAATTGAAAGCGGATGACAGTGCATACAACTTCTAATGCGCATTTCCCCGTAGACAGAAAGGTGGCATTCAGCAGTTTTCAGCACCATTTACTATAAATCTGAAAGTATAGCTTGAAAACTCCAAAAAACCTTTTGAAAGTTTTCGCCTTACTTGACATAAAAATCACCTCCAAAAGTATAGTGCCCTGCTCCAGCTGCAACAAAATGTCAAAACAGACGAAAAAAGACACCCGAACGGCCACACTCACATCCTCAAAGGGCCACACTCAACTTGCGATTCAGGCCCATCCACAACCCTGCGGAGCCTCTTTCGCATCCCGATTCGGCCTCCGCAAGCACCTCTGCCGGCAATATCCACGAAAAAAGGGAGTACACGCGTACTCCCCTTGCCACAGCAAAGATACGATGGAAAATGGCCGAATGCAAATCAAGCACGATATTATTTGACAATATAAATTTGTAAGTTGAGTCCGTAAATGTACTATGAATGATGAATATAGGTGATAGTAATAGATTTGTAACACAAAAAGACCGGAGTCTTGTTCATCAGTCGCGCTTGTTTAAGGTGTTGTGCAGAGATTATTCTAAAATTCTTAATCAGATGATTTCGAGAATTTGGGAGACTGTTTTTTGTAAATGTTCAAATTCTTTTCGTCCGATTTGTAAATGATGGTATCTATAAAATAAAGGTTACCGTCGATGCCGACAAGCACGTTGTTGGGAGAGGCATCAAAGATATCATGTACTTTGTTGGAATAGTATTCTCCATCTATTTGTGGCATAAAGCCCAACCGTTGCAATTCATTATTGATCTCCTTTTCTGTGGCTTCGCGTTCAGAGATGATGTAAGGTTGGCTAAGTACGGCACAGACCTTACCGTTTTTATTTTCAGCAAAGCCTAACAGTGTATAGGCACAATCAGGAAAGTATTTATTATGAGCTTTTATACGGTCAAAAAACGGAGTGAGGTTGTCATCGGAATAACGGAAGTCGTTTAGTTTGTAAACGACATTTCCTTCTGTAGACAGGTAAACTTCGTTCTCGGATCCGCGATCTGCATAAATCCCAAGCGAAGCTGCTTCTATCCATAGATTTTGCCCTATTGCCCAATCCTTTAGACGGACTATTTGGATTCCCTTGCAGACCGTTGTTCCCGCAACCGATTGAATTGATTCAAGCACTCCTTGCGCGACAACTTGAGCCTGCTCCAAGATTCTACCGATTGGAGCTTGATCGCGTTTATCTTCTTGTGATAGTCGTTGAGAATCGCTTCCATTCATTATTCCTTTCACATTAATCTTATGTTGCAAAAATAACCAAACATTCCCATCTGTGCAAGTTTTTGTCCATAAGAATTTGCTGCGGAAAGCCATTTAATGACAAAAAACTCTACACAAAGAAAATATATGCGCACTCCTTCTGCCACGGCAAAACACGATGAAACAAGGCCGAATGCAAATCAGGTGTGATATTATTTGACAACTTCTGCAGGTGTCCCTAAAAGCCAACACCTTGCCACACTCCGGCTCCCCACTCCACCACAGAAAGAGATACTTCTGCTCCGATTCGAGAAACAAGGGCCGATTTTTTGTGGAAGTATCAAAAAGTGGTGTCGAAAAATCAAAAAACAAGTGGTTCGTCTTCTTTCAGAAGATATATTTGTGAGATAAACTACGATCTATTAAACCACAATCACTAATAACTAAAAACAATGCAGTATGAAAGACATTTGCAGAAAGAAATGGCCTGCCTTGTGCAGGCTATCGTTGATGACAACGGTATTCTTTTTATTTTCAGTCATCGGGGCCCATGCGCAATCGGTCGTTACGGGAAGTGTGAAAGACGGCAGCGGCGAACCGATCATCGGCGCCACCATCATGGAGAAGGGCACCTCCAATGGCGGAGTGACCGACCTTGACGGCAACTTCTCCATCAAGGTGGGCGACCATGCAACGCTTGTCGTCTCCTACGTGGGATATGAACGGCAGGAGGTGCCGGTGGCCGGCAAATCTACGGTCAATATCGTTTTGACAGAAAGTGACAGAACCATTGATGAAGTGGTGGTGGTAGGTTATGGAGCAATAGCCAAACGCTCGGTTTCCACGGCCATCTCTACGGTCAAAGGTGACAGGATAGCCGGCATGCCCACATCCAATGTGGCCCAGAGCCTCGTAGGCATGTCGTCGGGCATCACGTTGCAACAGGTCAATGGTGAGCCCGGAGCGGCCCCTGCCATCCGCATCCGCGGAGCGGGTTCCATCAATAGCGGCAACGACCCTTTGTATGTCATCGACGGCTATCCCACGACAGACAGCGAACTGTTTAACAGCATCAGTCCTACCGATATAGATGACATACAGATATTGAAAGATGCGGCATCATCGGCCATCTATGGTTCCAAGGCCGGAAACGGGGTCATCATAGTAACCACGAAAAGCGGACGGACGGGCAAGCCAAGGGTTTCTTTCTCCACCCAGATAGGAGTCAATCAGGTGCAACGCTATGTAGATGTCTTGGGCTCCAAGGACTATCTTGACATGATCATCGAAGCCCGCACCAATAATGGCACCATCGGCAACTTCCCGGGATTGCTCAAACTCCGGGAGAGTGGTGACTATGCCAATACCAACTGGCAAGATGAGATATTCAGAAATGCCCTGAACTATCGGGCTAATGCCAATGTGACGGGGGGCAACGAGAATGTGACCTACCACTTTTCGGTCAACTACCAGAACGAAGACGGCATCTTGCTAAACTCCTATTATAGAAAGGTGAACGTGAAAGGGGGCTTCGATGCCAGACTGAACAAGTATGTCAAAATAGGTGTCGGATTCTCACCCACCTACACCAAGAAGCGGGCACAGCAGCCGGCAGGCGGCGGCACTGAAGACGTGACGGGCGTTATAGCCGAAGCACTGTCCTATCCACCCATTCTGCCTGTATGGCAGCCCAATGGTGACTACACGCAGATAGCACAGCACTACACGCGCTATGGGCTCAACAACCAGTTGAGAAATCCCGTTGCCAACCTTTTGGAGAACAGTAATGACTCGTGGAGCATCAGGACGCTCACCAATGCCTATATAGAGATAAAGCCTCTCAAGAGTCTGACGGTGCGGTCCTCCGTGGACTTGTCAACCAATTCCACGAAACTCGACTACTACCAATCGGCCTGTCTGTTGGGAGCTAACGAGACCGGCAACAAGTCTACACCCAATCTTTCGGCCATAGATGCCTATCGCGCCTCCGGATTCGGCTACAACACCTATTGGTCTACCACGGCCACCTATGACCGCATGTTTGGCGAAAAGCATCATCTGAATGCTGTCTTGGGCTATGACTTCGAATATAACAGCGACTTCAGCGTGAGACAAGACGACCGTACGGATGCAGACAACCCCGTGGCCTACAAGAACACGAGCATCACCAACGTGATGGGGGCCAACCTGTGGACAGGCTCTTCGAGAAACACAAAATATGCTTTCGACGCCTTGTTCGGGCGTGTCATTTACGACTACGACAGCAAATATGTCGTGTCGGGCTCGTTGCGTCGCGACCGCTCCAGCAAGTTCGGGCCCGACAACAGGTCGGGACTGTTCTATTCCGGTTCGTTGGCTTGGAACATCACCGAAGAACCGTGGATGAAACGGCTCTCATGGTTGACCATCGCCAAGGTGCGCACCAGCTACGGTGTGACGGGCAATGACCAGATAGGCACCAACTATGCATGGATATCCACCATCAACACCAACCACAATGTCGTGTTTGGCAACGTCTCCTTTCCCGCCTATTACCCTAACGGATATTCCAACAGGGAACTGGGATGGGAGAAAAACAAGCAAGTGGACTTGGGGATAGATCTCGCCTTCTTTAACCGTATCAATCTCACCGTAGACATGTACAGGCGTACGAGTGATATCGTGATGCCGGCCAACATACCCGATTTCAACGGCATTGCGGGAAGTGTGTATATGAATTCCGGAGAGGTGGAGAACAAAGGTATCGAAGTGCAGCTTAATGCCAAGGTGCTCCAAGGCACATTCAACTGGGAGACGACTTTCAACTGGTCGCTCAACAGAAACAAGATACTCTCCCTGGCCAACAACCAGAAACAGCTCGCCAACGGCAAGGCAGGCACCAAGTGGGCCGATGTCATTCGCAATTATGTGGGCCGCCCCATGGGTGACATGTATATGCTGAAAGTCATTGGGACTTTCAATACAGAGGCAGATCTACAGAAATATGCCAAGAAAGGAGCCGAGGCTTTAGGCGACCTGATATTTGAAGATGTCAATGGCGACAAGGTCATCGACACCAACGACTATCAGTGTGTGGGCAACTATCAGCCCGATTTCACCTACGGATGGACCAACAAACTGGGATATAAGAACTTTGACTTGGCAGTCACGATTGACGGACAGGTGGGCGGAAAGGTGATCTATGCTGCGGCCAGAGCATTCACGCTGAACCGCTACGATGATAATGTGCTGGCAGAGTCGGGGCTCAATCGCTGGAGATCGGCAGAACAACCGGGTAACGGATTCTCCCACAAGGCCGGTACCAACAATCTGGGGGCAAACATCAGTCCTTCCACCCGCTATCTCTACAATGCCGATTTCTTGCGCATCCGCAATATCGCGTTGGGCTATACCATGCCACGAAAATTGTGCAGCAAGATAGGTGTAGAGAGTGTAAGATTCAGCATGAATGTGCAGAATCTGTGGACTTTCGACAGCTATCCCGGCTATTCGGTAGAGGCCAACTACAAAGGTAATTCGGCTACCAACAATGGGGTGGATTTCGGCGGATATCCCATCTCAAGGGTTATCACTTTCGGAGTAAACTTAAATTTCTAAAAGAAAGGGCATAATGATGAAAAAGATAAAAGACATTCTGTTGTATTCCGTAATGGCAGTAGCATTAACAAACACTGTGGGGTGCAGCAACAGTTTCTTTGACAGGTATCCTTCCGACTCCATGCAGATGGAGACCTATATGAAGAACGAGAGCGAGGTGCAGACCATCCTGCTGGATGTGTATTATTATTTGCAGACCGTGAGCCAGAATGTTGTCTATGTCAACAGTCTGTGTACGGACGAGGCGTATGATTATAAAATCAACAATGCCACCGACTTCATCAATATGAACGAAAGCACGTGGGATGCTACATTGGGCATCACCGCTTCGATATGGAGCGACTGCTATAAAATGATTAACCGTTGTAACAATGTCATAGAAAAGGCAGGCAATGTGAGCAGTGCCAATAAGGCGCGATTTGAAGGAGAAGCCTGCTTTTTCAGGGCTTATGCTTATTTTACATTGGTGCGTCTGTTCGGCCCCGTACCGTTGACAACAACTGTTATTGACGACTATTCCACACTCTATGGTTATGAACGGAGCGGAGTCGATGAGGTGTATAAGCAGATAAATGCCGATCTGGCTACGGCCATTGCCAACCTGCCTGACAGTTATGAAGCGGGCACCTCGTCAGGGCGCGCCACCCGGTTGGCTGCCTATACAATGCAAGCTGAGGTGGACATGACCCGCAACGACTTCGTGTCGGCCAAGAAATCCTTGCAACAGGTCATCAATTATGCTAATGCCAATACCGGGAAACTGGGACTACAGGCTTCGATAGCGGACATCTACGGTTCAGACAAACCGATGAATAAAGAAATCATTCTCGCCGCACAGTTTAACAATGGAGCTACGGTAGTGGCCAACGACTTGATGAAACGAAGCATTCCAAATGTGAGTCCCGGCACACAACCCAGCTACACCTATGCCGATGGCACAAAGTCTACCATCTCTTGTTCACAGGGAACAAGTTGCCTGTTGATGACTTGGGAATTGTATAATCTCCTCCGCAGCCATCCTAATGACAAGCGTTACAAGGAGATGACGTATGACGGAATATACGACACCCGCCAATCCATTTCGAAGCAAACAGCCGAGGTAAAGGTCAATGCCAACGGATATGCTTACCTACCGACAACATTGAAGTATTATGACTTTGGCAATCAAGGGCTGACCAAGTGCGCCTGTGGATGCGACAACATCATATACAGATATGCCGATGTACTCCTGATGTATGCGGAATGCCTCAATGAGGCCGGGGCTGCGGCCGAGGCTGCTTCGTGGCTGAACTTGGTGAGGACGCGTGCAGGCCTTGACAACACGACTGCTGCGACCAAGAACGAAATGGCTAAAGCCATTGAAGACGAACGACTGCTGGAACTTTGTTTTGAAGGACACCGATGGTATGACTTGGTTCGCACAGGAAGATTGAACGAGGTGATGGTCGCTCATTTCAATCACCGCACTCCGGGGTTGTCGGCAACGCTTCAGGCCAATGATAACGGAATGGTGGTGAAAGATTGCAACAGCACACAGGGCACTCCCCTGAAATGGAAATTTGCCGATGGCAAGACAGCACCACTCTTTGCCATTCCGTATAGTCAAACCCAACTGATGAAAGGGTGGAAGCAGAATGAAGGCTATTGAGGGAGCTTGTCAGGGAAAAGACCGAAATTCCCACAGTAAAAGGAAAATAAGAACCGTAGGACTTCATCAAATCTGAAGTCAGGAAAACAAAGAAGAGGAGCTCAAGGGAAAGAATACAATCGTATCCTTTGCCCCCTTGGCTCCTCTTTACTCTTTCGTCTTTCGTTTATTCTCCTTCCAACGGCCAGTTGGGAGAAGGATGCCTGATGGCTTTCATTTCCTTGTCGAACTCTTTCACCATTTCGGGATATTGGTCCGCCAGATTATGCCGTTCCTCCATATCCTCCTTGATGTTATACAGCTCTAAAGGAGCACCTCTCTTGGTTGTGACACATTTCCAGTCACCTTTACGGGCCGCCCTCTGTACCCCGGGAAACTCCCAGTAGAGCAACCGGTGATCGGTATCCAGTTGCTTGCCATAGAAAAGAGGCAGGATATTTATGCCGTTGAGGTGTTGTGGCAGATGCTTGGTGCTGCCGGTGAGTGCTGCAAACGTGGGCATCATATCGGGAAAGTAGATGATGTTTTCAAGCGTCCGGACAGGTATCTTGCCCGGTTGGTTGACAATCAGCGGCACGCGGATGCCTCCCTCATAAAGCAGACCTTTACGCCCACGGAAGACGCCGTTGCACTTGAGCAGTTTTAGCGGGGCTTGTACGGCTGCACCATTGTCGGAAGCGAAGACCACGAGCGTGTTTTTCCTGAGCTTCAGTCTTTCCAGTTCTTTCATCAGTCGTCCGATGGCCGCATCCATGTGAGTGATAAGGGCTGCATAGCGCTTGGTATTCATGCCCCAGTTCTCGCCGTCATACCACGAAGTGTCATCGATGATGTAGGGCTCATGAGGCGCATCGTAGGCCAAGTAGAGGAAGAACGGTCTGTCTTTGTTTTTACGGATGAAATTGATCGCGTCTTCGGTAGAAAGGTCCGTGTTGTGCATGACATGCTTGTCATGGGCGTTGGCCTCAATGTTGATGAGTTTGTCGTTGTCAAATCTCCAATAAGGATAATAGTAAGGATCGTTGGAAAAGATGGTACTGATAAGCCACCCGTGGAACTCATCAAAGCCGCGGTTGAGTGGAGTGGCTTCAGGATTGAAGCCGTCAAGATGCCACTTGTTGACGAGACAAGTCTTGTAACCGGCACTTCTGAGTACGGTGGCGATGGTTGTGTCGGTAGGCAGGAGATTCATTCTTCGGATATAAGACACGCTGCCATCAGGACTCACCTTCTTTCCTTTGATACCTCCTGCCTTGCAGAAGTTGTCACGAATGGTGGTGTTTCCCGTGTTTTTGCCTGTCAGCAGTGAGCATCTGGACGGTGAACTGATGGCCGAGCCGGCATAGCATTGGGTGAATGTCGTGCCGGTTTTGGATAGGTTATCAATGTTCGGTGTTTTGACAAAATGGCTGCCAAAACAAGAGATGTCACCATAACCAAGGTCATCGGCAAGGATGAATACGATGTTCGGTCTTTCAGGTGTTGCTTTACTTTGTCCGTTTGCATTCAATACCATTTGGGGTAGGAGTCCGGCTAAAGGGAGCAGTCCTACACCACGGAAGTAGATTTGTTTCTCCATGTGTATGTAGTTGTTTAAATGGTCGGCCCGATTTTTGCACGGGCAACTCCGGTAATAAGCATCATTACTATCGCAAATATAGTGATAATAATGGATAACGCCAAGTTTTTAGTGGAGAAGTGTATGTCTCACTTCAACCGACATGTAGACTCATTGCCGGATCTAATAGAAGCAGGAACTTCCTTGTTGGTCAACGTTCAAGTCCCGTCTCCATCATCCGGCGCGGTTCGATGGTGACCTTAGTCTCATCTATCATGGTGCGGTCGAGACCGAAAACGCGGGCAAAGAAGTCGTAATTGGCCTGTCGCTTGTTGGGGCCATAGTCGTGTCGCTCAGCAGGAAGGTGTACGTTTTCCACCTTATCTTGGGCCCCATAGAAGCCGTAGATGCGGCGGAGGTAGGGATATTCGAGCGTGGGCACAGAGGCAGTCCAGTCGCCTCCGTCGCTCACTATCTGTAAGGGACGGGGCGCAAACATGGCAATGAGCTCGGGATTGCACGTGCCTCCGCCCGCCAGATGGATGGGCCGGCCGCTC
>OAUK01000364.1_pt1 | contig 21221 bp, 17 predicted proteins | sample 1495131 | NCBI WGS metagenome assembly OAUK01 (sample SAMEA2580009, study PRJEB22360) | human gut metagenome | biome: human gut; feature: human-associated habitat; material: faeces | place: Denmark | collected 2008/2010 | reverse complement strand
CCCAAAGGCTCAAACAGATGATTTACCGTGATGCCGTCGATGCCAATACCGCCAAGCGGTATTGGGAGGGCATCAAGGCAAGTGTACTGACCTCCTTCTATACCGATACCCGTATCGTCACCGCCATTGCCGATGCTCTCACTTCTGTAAATGTACCCATACGTCGATGTTTGGATCCTTCGGCTGGCATGGGTGCCTTTGCCGAAACCTTTGCAAGGCAGGCTGGAATTGTGGACGCAATGGAGAAGGACTTGCTCACGGCACGAATCAGCCAAGCCATGCACCCCTATGGCAAAGGTAACATTTTCGTCCGGAATGAGCCTTTTGAAGCCATTGGAGAGCTGGAAGACAAGGACAAATATGACCTTGTAACAAGTAACATTCCCTTTGGTGATTTCATGGTTTATGACCGAGAATACAGCAAAGGCAAGGACGCTCTCAAGCGTGAGTCCACACGCGCCATCCACAATTATTTCTTCGTGAAAGGTCTGGACTGCATCAAGGAAGGTGGAATTTTGGCATTTATTACCTCACAGGGCGTATTAGACAGTCCCCGCAATGAAGCCATACGCCGTTACCTCATGCAGAACAGCCGCCTTATCTCTGCCCTCCGCCTACCATCGGGTATGTTTTCAGACAATGCAGGAACGGACGTAGGCAGTGACCTCATCGTACTACAGAAGCAGACAGGTAAAGAAATCAGCGAAGGCATCGAGCAGCAGTTCGTAGAAACCGTTTCCGTTCCCAAGGAAGAAGGCTCTTCTGTCGTCTTCAAGCATAACTCACTCTTTGTAGGAGAATGGAAGGACATTTCTCATCGCACCATTGCCACAGAGCGCATAATGGGTACGGACCCTTATGGAAGACCTGCATGGGAGTATCGGTTCACGGGAGGGATTGAGGAAATGGCAGAAAGTCTCCGAACACAACTCTCCCTTGAAATGGGACAACGTATCGACCGTAAACTATATGAAACTGGTATACCGATGACAGAGGTAGAGCGAGAGGCAGAAGCGGAGAAACAGCTTCGCAAGTTGGGTATTACCATAAGTCGGGAAGAAGAAACAGAGAAGACAAAGACTGAAGACAAGGGTATAAACGATGCCTATAACCTCATGCCCGACAGTATCAGGAAACAGTTGCCAAAACTTTACAGCACGGAAAAGGAACTCATTGGCGATAAGATAGCCTATGTACGCTATTTCTTCCCTATGGGAGCATACACAGCCTACCTTCTGGAATATGACCCTAAGAGCCGCATTGGTTTCGGTGCTGTCACGATGGGTTACGGCTGGGAGCTTGGCAATATGTCCCTCGACGAGATGGAAGGCGTGAAAGTAAGAGGACTGGGGATTGAACGCGACCTGTATTTCTCTCCTAAGAAATTGCACGAGATAGCCGAACTGGAAGAAATAGTCAGGGGACAATATACCAAAGAAGAAGTGGTAGCAGAGGAAATCAAGGAAGAAGTGGTAACAAAGGCAGAAACAGAGAATAAGGTTAAGGAGACTGTAACCATTGCTTCTGAGAACGATACGCAGATAATGGAAGATACCGTTCCTAGCGGAGAGACAATCCCATTACAGCCGTCATCATCAGAGTCTGACCCACAACAATTAGTATTAGAACAGCCTTCCATGACTATAGAACCTGCTCCCGAAGGCGTACCCGCCTTGACACTTCATCATCAATACGAGCAGGAACCACAAGAAATCCGTATGGATATTGAAGCCCCAAGAGAGATGAACGGACAGACGGTGTTCTTTGACGACGATCATCATCCAGTGGTGGACAACAACATGGAAAACATCGGACAACCGGAGCAACTGTCACTGTTTGCCCCGGAGGAATACAGCCTTTGGACAAGAGAGGTAAGCCGTGTAAACAATGAAATCAAGGATAATTCAGGAACTTCACAGGCGCACCGTCCTATAACACAAACTGCTCCCCAGAAACCATCGGAGTCCAAGATACAAAAGTCTGTAACCTCTCCTCAACAGCGTACCCGTAGTAGCAGGAAAGCAGCTTCTTCCTCTTCACGTGAGCCATCCCTTTTCGACTTCATGAACGAAGACGAGGAGCGCAAGCCAAAACCGATAGCGGAAGTCAGAAAGGAGTTTGACGCTTCACCGCACCCTTTTCTCTCTTCACCGGACTCTCACCTGAGAGACGGCTCCATTGTCGTGCAGAAAGGGCAGGTGGGGTTTCTTTCTGACTTAAAGCGACATCCAACCTTTAACCCGATGGACTTGCCGTATGCGCAGCTTTCCCGTCTCAAAGCCTATATCGAGATACGGGAGTGCTATCACCGTCTCTATGACTACGAGGCAGAGAACCATGCAGAGGACAGGGAAGACCGCAGCAGGCTCAATCATCTGTATGATGACTATGTTGCACGCTGGGGCTACTTTAACCAGAAGGCGAACACCGACATCATCAAGATGGATGCTACAGGCGTGGAAATGCTCTTCTTGGAACGCTCCGAGAACGGCAGGTACATCAAGGCGGACATCTTTGACCATCCAACGGCATTTTCCACCACGGAACTGACCGTTGCCGCAGACCCGATGGAGGCACTGGGTGCATCGCTCAACAAGTACGGCACGGTGGAACTTGACTACATGAGTTCGCTTTTACCTGATATGGAGGAAAGCGACATCATTTCTTCCTTGGAAGGTCGCATCTATTACAATCCCGAAGAGAATGCCTACGAAGTGGCGGACAAGTTCATTTCGGGCAATGTAATAGAAAAGGCGGAGCGTATCGAGTCGTGGCTCTTGGACCATCCCGAACACGAAGAAGCAAAGCAGAGCCTTGCTGCCCTACGTGCAGCCACGCCGACACCCATTCCATTTGCAGACCTTGACTTCAATCTCGGTGAACGCTGGATACCTGCCAAAGTCTATGGCAGGTTTGCCTCAGAGTTCTTCGGGACGGATATTGGCGTATCCTACCATTCCAACATGGACGAGTACAGCATTATCTGCGACCATAAGAATGCCAATATCTGGCACAAGTATGCCGTACAGGGTGAGTTCCGCCGCTATGACGGCATCAATCTCCTCAAGCACGCCCTGCACAATACCATTCCCGACATCAACAAGAGCAAGGAGGTGACAGATAAGGTTACGGGAGAGACCAAGACCATCAAAGTAAGGGACGGACATGCCATCCAGATGGCAAATGCCAAGATTGAGGAAATCAGGCAGGGCTTTGTTGATTGGCTCGGACGTACACCCGATACGTTCAAACAGCAGCTCTCTGACCGTTATAATCGTCTTTTCAACTGTTTTGTACGCCCTAATTTTGACGGAACGCACCAAACTTTCCCCGACCTTGACCTCAGACGGTTGGGCATTGCCGACCTTTACAAGAGTCAGAAGGATGCCGTGTGGATGCTCAAAACCAACGGTGGCGGCATCTGCGACCACGAGGTGGGAGCGGGAAAGACACTCATCATGTGTACGGCTGCCTACGAGATGAAGCGATTGGGACTGGCAAACAAGCCGATGATTATCGGGCTGAAGGCAAACGTATTCGATATTGCCGACACCTTTAGGAAAGCTTATCCCAATGCTAAGGTACTCTATCCAGGCAAGAACGATTTCAATAAGCAGAACCGCCAGCGCATCTTCAACGACATCAAGAACAACGACTGGGACTGTATTATACTTACGCACGAACAGTTTGGCATGATACCGCAGGCCTTGGAGATACAGGAAGCGATTATGCAAAAGGAACTGGACTCCGTGGAAGAGAATCTCGAAGTGTTGCGACAACAAGGAAGAGACATCTCCCGTGGGATGCTCAAAGGATTGGAAAAACGCAAACAGACGCTTGAAGCCAAGCTGCAGAACATACAGGACAGCATCGCCGAAAGAAAAGACGATGCCGTGGACTTCAAGATGATGGGTATTGACCACCTCTTTGTCGATGAAAGCCACCAATTCAAGAACCTGATGTTCAACACCCGGCATGATCGCGTATCGGGCTTGGGCAATCCCGACGGCTCACAGCGAGCCTTAAATATGCTCTTTGCCATACGCACCATACAGGAGCGTTCCGGTAAGGACTTGGGGGCAACTTTTCTTTCGGGAACGACTATTTCTAACAGTCTGACAGAATTGTATTTGCTCTTCAAATACCTCCGTCCGCAGGCTTTGGAAAAGCAGGGTATCAACAGCTTTGATGCATGGGCGGCGGTCTTTGCCAAGAAATCGACTGACTATGAGTTCTCCATCACAAACGACATCATTCAGAAAGAGCGGTTTAGGACATTCATCAAGGTGCCGAAGCTGGCTGCGTTTTATGCGGAAGTATAGGAGTTGGAAGCAAGAAAAGGAGAAGAATGCGTATCTGGTTGAAATAGAGGATATATTACTCTTTTCTTCACAGGGTTGCTTCATAGGAAAAAGGCGAAAAAAGGGACGAAAAAGAAAGAGTTTAGTTACCAAATCGTTCGAGAAACGATGAAAGGAAAAGAACAGCTAAAAATGGTAACTAAAACGGTGTTTTCTCTTTCATTATCAACATTTTGCATCACTCAAAGTTTCTCTGAAAAGTATAATTTTGCAAGCAAAAAAAACAATGGAAAAAGAAAAAATTAAGCTGCTTTTCTACCTCAAAAGAGGTATGCAGGACAAAAACGGAAAAAGTCCCATCATGGGACGTTTCAGTATCGGTCGTTCAATGGTTCAGTTCAGTTGCAAATGTGCCTGTACCCCAAAGCTTTGGGATAGTCGCAAACAGCGACTTGTGGGAAAGAGTTCCGAAGCCGTATCAGTGAACAGGGAACTTGACCGACTGCAAGTAAGCATCCATCAAGTTTATGATTCGCTTTCGGGCAAGTTGAACAACACTGTTACGGCAGGGCAGGTAAGGGAACTTGTATTCGGGTTAAACAGCGAGTCGCAGGGGCTGCTTCATCATACGGACGAGTATATCAACCGCTTCCGTGAGCGAGTGGGTATAGACCGCAGTGAAAGAAGACTGAAATGTCTGCTGCTTTTCCGTAAGCATCTGGTAAAATTTCTCAGACATCGCTACCATGTGGAGGATATTCCCGTGCAGAAAGCCGACATCGCCTTTATCAAATACTTAGAGGACTATTTTGCAAAAGAAAAGGGTTTTAAACTCAACACTTCGGCTGGTTATCTTACTATGCTGGCTTCCCTGCTCAAAGACCTGCACAAACGGCACATCATAGACACCTATCCTTTTATTGGTCATTCCATCCGCTGGGACGTTGGAACGCCCCGATACATTACAAGGGAGGAAGTAAACAGGGTAGCGGCATTAAGCGATAACGAACTGCAAGGCTACGAACAGGTGTCGAGGGATATGTTTCTCTTTTCGTGCTATACCGGTCTTTCCTATACAGATGTGTACCACCTCACGGCAGAGCATATCATCCACGAGTCTGGTATGAATTGGATACGAAAGCCGAGAATAAAGACAGGCAATATATGCTACATTCCGCTACTGCCCGAAGCATCTGCCATCATTGAGCGCTACCGAGGTATTCACACTAGGGCTTTCCGACATGAACCTCCCAGAGGATATCTTCTGCCCATACCAGGCTGCGACACTGTAAATATCCATCTCAAGAAGATAGCTCGGCTCTGTGGTATCACAAAGACACTGACCTTTCACATGGCTCGCCACACCTTTGCTTCGCAGATGACACTCTCTGAAGGCGTGTCTATCGAAAGCGTATCGAAAATGCTCGGACACAGCCAAATAAAGACCACACAAGTGTATGCGGAGACTTCTCCAGAGCGTGTCTTTCGGGATGTGGAGAAGATTATTCCTCTCATTGCACAATATCGTCTGACTAACTAGAAATTATAAGGAATACAAACGATAAAACATACATGGAAAAATGAAAAGTACATTTTCAATTCTATTCTATATAGACAGAAGCAAGACAAGCGAAAGGAATGAATGCATTATCCGCTGCCGTATCACCTGCAACGGTGCGTCTGCTTCATTCTCAACAGGATTGCACACCTCTCCCGTTGATTGGCAATCAAAGATAGGACGCATAAAAGTGGCAGCTAACAGAGCGAATGCCGTCAATCATCAACTGGACTCAATAGATAAACGACTTCACGCACTCTATGAACTCACGTTAAGGGAAGAGAACCACATCACGGCAGAATACCTCAAAGAGCAGTATCTGCACCAAAATAAGCCCACACCGACACTCATAGAGATTTACCAATCCGTATGTGAAATCAAGGAGGCATTGCAAGGCAAGACGGTAGGAAAGGCTACCGTCAGGGCTTTTAGGGACAGCAGGAAGAGCTTTGTACAATTTCTGAAAACAAGGGGAAATGAGGACTGTCTTCCCAAAGAAGCCGACAAGGACCTAATAGAAAGCTACCGTCTGTTCATGCTTAGGGACTTAGGAAACAAGGAGAGCACCGTCTCCAACCGTCTGCGCCACCTGCATCAGGTTATTAGAAAGGCACAGCAGGAGCGATATATCCGTGAAGACCCTTTTAACTGATAGATATAGAAACGCCCACCTACGAGCGCAATGCCCTCACTTCTGACGATTTACACAAACTTCTCTCATATCGCCCTCACCGCTCGGTGGACAACCATTGCAGGCTCATCTTCCTCTTGGGCTGTTTTACGGGGTTAGCTTTTTCTGATTTAAAGAAACTACGGATGGACGATGTTTACACACTTGACGATGGGCGCAGGTACATATCGCTCTGTCGCACAAAAACTCAGAACAGAAGCATTGTTCCTTTATTGCCCATTGCCGAAGAGATACTCACCATTGTCAGCGATGGACGAAAGGAGGGTTTGCTCTTTCGTGAGTTCCCCACGAATAGCCATTTCAACCGCAAGATAAGGGACATCATCATCAAGGCAGGACTCCCACCTCATACCGAAGCCACCTCGCATACGGCACGACATACCTTTGCGACAACTATCTGCTTGGAGAACGGCTTGCCGATAGAAACCGTCAGTAAAATGCTCGGACACCGCTTCATTTCCACTACTGAACTCTACGCAAAGGTCAGCAAGAGTAAGATTGCCCGTGAAATGCAGCCACTCATGGGTAGCAACACCACAAGGGAACTGCGAAAGGCTTTGCGTGTCTGCCCGCCAAAAAAGCCAAGCGGAGAGCAAGCAGTTTTTCCTTTGGCTGCAAAGCAACCATCATTGAATATTAACGCTAAATGAAGATAAAGATGAAATAGCACAACAAACAGGAACTTTCCTACTTTCGGTTGAAATTAAGAAGTTACATGAGTGAGCATCATCCCGAGAGATTGCAAGATACGGAGTTTATCACTGCTCGGGCTGATATGGCTCTTACCGCCTACTGCGATGCTGTAGTGCAGGGTTTCACGCACCCCGAAGCGGAGAGCATGGCAAGCGATGTTTTGTACCAGGGATTGCACTTTTCCAAGTACGACACGCTTGTATCCGTCTTGGAGAACGAGTTTGAGGGGGAATTGCCTGTACCACTCCCTGAGAAGCTCGCACCCATATTGTTGTCGAACAAGGCTGTTCAAGCCACATTCGACAAGTTCGGTTTGACGGACACATTTGTCACAAGCGGACAATACGACCGTCTTTACACCGAACTCACAGGCACGATTGTGCTGCTCATCGAGAGCAATAAGCTACCAACGGTCAGACAGGCGGAGGAAGCAAGCCCGAAGTAGTTGTAAGTAAAAGCGCACGCAAAGTCCCTGATGCCGTTTCTTATCGTGCAAAGGTACGACGGCAGCCAATCTGCCCTGCAAGGTCAAGTCCTGCGGATGGAGAGAAGAATCTCCACCGTAGGATTTTTCTTTTTCAAGTCGGTACTGCCATCCTCAATATCCGTGCGGTCGTATTCATCTCTACCAACCTTGCAGGGTAGGACTGCCGTATAGAGTATATGCACGACAAGAATACGGCATACTCAGGCTCTTTGGACGCAAGGCGTAACAACCAACAACAGATAGGACTGACGATAATACGGACAATCTATTGTTTGTACAATTTGTTGTCATGACTATCTGTTGTCAAAACTATATATCGTCAAAATAATCTATCGATAAAACTATCTATCGACACTTCGATTTGTCGATTTGTCGAACTATCGATAAAACAACAAAATAATAAAAGGAACGAACCGGCACCTCATCTCATTACCGCAATAACACAGATGGATTTCCTTTGGTCTTTTCTCTTGTTTTCTCTCTATTTCCCTGCTTTTCCTCATTTCTTGCAGCGGTGCTTCCTAGGGTTTACTTTTGCACCCGAGAAGTACGGCAATGGACTGCATAACAGTTCGTTTTCCGAGTAACAATAAAGTAATCAAAACAAAATTAAGGCAATGAAACTCATTATCATCGACCGCAAAACGTGGGAGCGACACCACTCCGAATTTGCAGACTTTATCCACAGTATCGAACAACTCATCGGCAATCCGCCCGAAACGAACGAATGGCTTGACAACGAAGCCGTGTGCAAGCGTTTGGGCATCAGCAAGCGTACCCTGCAATCATACCGAGATACGGGAAAAATCCCTTTCTCAATGATTGGACATAAGTGCTATTACAAGGAGAGCGACATCACGGAGTTACTGAACGCAAACAATGAATGAATTATGTCGGAGAATGAAATCATTACGCAGGAAGACCCTCAGATGCAGTTGTTTTCACAACTGATGGAAGGAATATTGAAGAAATTGGAGCGGTATTGCGCTACCGCCCGTCCGATGCTGAATGGTGAAGTTTACCTTTCGGGTGAGGAGGTTTGCAGCCAATTACGGCTCAGCACACGCACGCTCCAAGAGTACAGAAATGCAGGAATACTTCCTTTCTACAAAATCGGAGGGAAGATACTTTACAAACAGAGCGACATACAAACAATGCTTGAAAGGCATTATAACGCAATACCCAAGAAATTATGGCAAGAATAGATGAACAAAGGAAACAACGTCTGGAACAAGCCCTTCGAGATATGGGCAATTATGGCGTTAAGCTCCGCAAGCCCGAAGAGTTGCCCGATTTTGACCAGCCCATAGATTATGAAGAGGAAAAGAAAAGATTTGAGCCTGTTAAAGTTGAGGAACAAAATGACAAGGAGAGTCACAAGGACTATTCTCAACCGTCCTATCAAGAAACAGAGTTGTCACCAACGGAAAGGGCTACTTCTACCGAAGAGAATCATCAACGAATGGGAAAAACAAAGGACAGGAAGCAATTATCCGAGTTTCAGGGGAAATATCTCCAGCCCTTTCGCAACAGCCACCGCAAAGCCGTGTATGTATCAGAGGAAACTCAACGAAAGTTGGACTTCGTGGTGAGGAAAATCGGTGAGCAGGGAGCAAGCGTTTCAGGATATGTGGAGCAGGTGCTTCGAGAACATCTCGACCAATACAAAGATGATGTGGAAAGATGGCGGAAACTCTGAAGTACTGCATTCCTCGCATGCAAGCCTACGCCGAGTTACTGTATTCAGTGAATGCAGTAACACGGCATGGGCTTATAATCCCATTTTCTACATCAGCAAGGTGTGTCTTTGTACCACAAATTGACATTTGTACCACAAAGACCCTTGCCCCGAAGGGGAGATGGATTACTCCAAAGTCGTAATTAGAAACCAAATGGATATGGATAAAGAAAGAGAATACGGTTCAGAACGGAAAATGTCAAGCAAACCCCGTTGGGACAACTGGCATGTACGGTTGCCCAACCCCAAAGACCAGCGAAGGGCGATTGATTTGTTTCAACGTTCGGGCGCAGAAACCAAGTCAGATTTCGTACGCGCTCGCATTCTTGGAGAGAGTTTCAAGGTGATAACGGTGGATAAATCCGCCGTGGAATACTATCGGAAACTCTCCGAACTGACGGCACAAATCCATAAGATTGGCGTGCTATATAATCAGACGGTGCGTGCCATCAACAGCTATCACAGTGTGAAGACCGCACAGATTCTGCTTGAAAAGTTGGAGCATTTATCGTCCCAAATCATCGCTTTGCAGGAGCAGACTATCAGTCTTACCATAGATTACCGTAAGAAATGATTGCCAAGATTTCTGCAACAGAGAACCTTGGAGGGGCATTGGGTTACAACTTCAAAAAGGTGAAAAGAGAGGAAGCAAGCATTCTTCTTGTCAAAGGCTTGTATCAAAACAAAGAGGGAACTTATACGATGGCAGAGGTGTTTGCCGATATGGAGGATCTGATACCAAAGAAATGCCGAACGAAGAAAACGGTGTTCCATTGTTCTCTAAATCCGCATCCAGATGAGAAACTATCCGATGAAAGGCTCACACAAATTGCCAAGGAGTATATGGAAGCACTTGGTTATGGCAAACAGCCCTACATCGTTTTTAAGCATAATGACATCGCCCGTGAGCATATACACATCGTATCACTTCGGGTGGACAGTCGTGGGCAGAAGATTAATGATAAGTTTGAGAAACGGCGGAGCAAGCAAATTACCGATGTCTTGGAAAGAAAATTTGGTCTCATTCCAAGTTCAAAGGTTACTGAGAAGGCAGTAGCAGAAACGCCCAAGGTAGATATTGGTAAAGGGAATATCAAGGAGCAGGTGGCAAGCGCCCTCCGCATGGTGCTGAAACATTATCGCTTCTGTTCATTGGGCGAGTTCAATGCCATTCTGAATAAATACGCCAGTTCGGGATAAAAAAGTGCCCTAAAAAGATTGGTAATCTCGCTATTATTTTGTAACTTTATAGTTGTAAATCAATAACTTACAAAACATATATAGCGATGATTACCACAGACAAAGTTACAGAAATATTTTGTATATTGGATGAGTTCTGCAAGAATTTAGATGCCGAGTTAACTAAAAACCTACATATCGCCCCCATAGACGAGGGATATAAGCGCATGCGAAACCGCAAAGGGCAGATGTCCAAGAGCGAAATCATGACCATCCTGTTGTGCTATCATTTTGGCTCTTTCCGCAACTTCAAGCACTATTATCTCTTCTTCATCAAGGAGCATTTGGCAAGCTACTTCCCTAAGGCCGTGTCCTACACGCGTTTCGTGGAACTCATGCCCCGCGTGTTCTTCGACATGATGGCCTTCATGCGCATCCAAGGTTTTGGAAAGTGCACGGGCATTAGTTTCGTGGACAGTACGATGGTTCCCGTATGCCACAACATGAGGAGGAAATTCAACAAGGTGTTTGATGGACTTGCTAAGAACGGAAAGGGAACAATGGGGTGGTGTCATGGCTTCAAGCTTCATCTGCTGTGCAACGAGATGGGCGATGTACTCACGTTCTGCCTAACTCCCGCAAACGTGGACGACAGGGACCCTAGGGTGTGGAGAGTCTTCACCAAGGTGCTCTACGGCAAAGTATTTGCCGATAAGGGCTACATCAAGCAAGAATTCTTTGAGAACCTCTTCAACCAAGGCATCCACCTCGTTCATGGGCTCAAATCAAACATGAAAAACAAGCTTATGCCCTTATGGGACAAAATGATGCTGCGCAAGCGATATATAATAGAATGCATCAACGAACTGCTCAAGAACAAGGCCAACCTTGTCCATTCACGACATCGCTCCGTACATAACTTTCTCATGAATCTCTGTGCGGCATTAGCAGCATATTGTTTCTTCGAGAATAAGCCCGAGGCACTGCCCGTGCGCATTGAAAAGAGTAGGCAATTGGAACTTTTCTAAGCAAACCCTTATCCCGAACTGGCGTAATATATAAAAGATAATGCTGCGGAATTGAGGGAATAAAGAAAATCATAAAATCCAAACTGCACACTTAAGAACCATAGAAGATCAACTTCATTGTAGCTTGTATTTAATCCCAAATGGAGTTAACAAACATATCTCAAGAGTATCTCAGATGACACAAGTGGATTTCAACCTTATTACGTTGGCAAACTTAAACTATTTCAATGCAAGAGCTTAACTCTTCCCTTTCTACTCCTTCACTGCCAATATAAACATCCTCACAAGAAGGGGTTGAGCAAAATATGCACGTAAATTCTTTTCTAACTCAAATCTTAGAGTCAAACAATCTCACCTTATAAATCACAAAACTCTATTAGTTGACCAATCTTTCTTTCCAGTTCTTTTAGGTCTATGAATTGAGAACTGCGATAAACCTCCTTGCCATCTAATATGAGCAATACGGTTGGACCTGAATATACTAGAAAACGACTAGCAATCAAAGGCTCCTCTGTTATGTCAGTATAGAAAGACACAAGTTGAGGGTAGTCCTCCGTTAACGTTCCAACTTTGCTAAACATTACATTGCAAACTCCACAACCGGGAGCCTTAACATAGAATAGGCAGAGACGGTTTCTATTGATAACGAGCTCTATATCATTGATATTTGTTTGATGTTTCATTTATTTCGACCTTTACCTTAATTCCGCAGCATAAATTCTTGTAAGAACTCCAAGTGTCTGAGAAACAAAGTTCTCAAAACACTTGGATATGTCAGAAATTTCACCTATCTTGGTGCTGCAAACATAACAAGTAAGCAAAAAACTGACATGACAAAGGTAGCAATTAAAAACGAGAATATCACTTCTTTCGGTGGAATTTATCATATTATGGACGTTTTCTCAAAGCTGGGCTTTGAAAAACTTACCGAATCCGTGTTGGACAGACGTGGAAGTAGCGGCAAGGCATTCAGTTATGGAAGCATCCTGGGCTCTCTCTTCTTCAGCAACCTTTGTGGTGGAGAATGCCTTGAGGACATCAATGTACTTATAGGGCAGTTCAAGCAGAGACCTGATACGCTGTTACCCGGTGCCGACACCGTGGGGCGCGGCCTGAAGGAGCTTGCCGAGGAAAATATTGTCTATAAGAGCGAGACCTCCGGCAAGTCGTATAGTTTCAACACTGCAGAGAAGCTGAATACCTTACTTTTACGGATGATACGGAGAATGGGGCTTATAAAGGCGGGCAGCCATGTTGACCTGGACTTTGACCACCAGTTTGTTCCAGCCCGCAAGTTCGATGCAAAGTATTCCTACAAGCAGGACCATGGCTATTTCCCAGGTTGGGCTTCCATCGGGGGCATCATAGTCGGAGGTGAGAACCGTGACGGAAACACCAATGTAAAATTCCATCAGGAGGACACGCTCCGTCGCATTATGGACCGTGTAACCTCCGAGCTTGGTGTCGTGATAGAGCGTTTCCGTGCCGACTGCGGGTCGTTTTCAAAGGAAATCATCCAAACCGTAGAGCAGCGCTGCAACACGTTCTATATACGTGCTGCCAACTGTGGCAGTCGCTATGAGAACTTCCGACAGTTAAAAGAATGGAAGAGTGTTGAGCTTGGCTATGAGAAATGCGATGTCACATCCATCAATATGGACAACTTGATAGAAGGAAGGTCATACAGGCTTGTCGTACAGCTTAGTCCCTTGAAAGACAAGCACGGCAGGGAACAGACGGATATGTTCGGAGTGATATACACATACCGCTGTATCCTGACTAACGACTATGATTCTTCCGTAAGAGAAATTGTCGAGTTCTATAACCTTCGTGGAGAAAAGGAACGTATCTTCGATGATATGAACAATGGTTTCGGGTGGGACAGATTGCCCAAATCCTTCATGGCAGAGAACACAGTGTTCCTTCTTCTTACAGCACTTATCCGTAACTTTTACAAGGCCATTATTCAAAGACTTGACGTAAAGAAGTTCGGACTCAATGCAACAAGTCGCATAAAAGCGTTTGTCTTCAGGTTTATCTCTCTACCAGCCAAGTGGATCAGGACATCAAGGCGGTATGTGCTGAATATCTATACCTGTAATAATGCTTACGCAGATGTTTTCCAGACTGATTTTGGATAGTGCCTACAACTTATGGGAATGATATTGTGTATTGCCTCAAGTCACATTGTGGGGTAAGGGGATATTGTAGGCAGAAGTGGGTGCTTCAAGTTCAAATTATCTGCAAATTCAGTAATGAGAGGACGTGTAAACGCAATAAGGACGTTCAAGGGCTTAGTTGCGGATTTGAAGTATAATAGAGAAATATGACGCAAATATATAAAACCAAATTGTTTACAACAAATTTTTCGGCATCTTTTTTCTCTGATTTTCATAATTTTTCCAATTTTTCCAATTTCATACAGTGAAGTTTTCTATGAATTTCTTGAAATCCGTATACCTTCTTGTGAAAAATTTATATCTTTGCAAAATAGAATAAAGAGTTCTTTGAGGAATTGCAAAATAAAGAAGGATAAAGAAACTCGCTCGTTTCCAAATCGTTCACCTTTTATTATTCTTATTTATGTTTTCCTTTTGTAATCAGCCGATTACATTCACTTCTATTACTTTTATGCGGAGATTTGTGATTTTCGTACTGCCAAAGACATTGGTATCGACCGACCCGAGAAGAACGAGATACTGCACAACATTCCGCCTACACCCGAGCAAGAGGCGTTTATCGGCAAGCTGATGGAGTTTGCCAAGAGTGGAGATGCCACGCTTTTGGGACGTGCACCGCTCAGTGAGAGCGAGGAAAGAGCAAAGATGCTGATTGCAACAGACTACGCCAGAAAAAGATTCAAAAATATTGTATCTCTCAGATAATCAATAGAATAAGAAATAATAAAGGATAAAAGGGTTACGACTTGGAAACGAGTGCGTTTCTTTCCAATTCTTTATTCTGCATTACTTCAAAGACCACTTAATCTTATAGTGCAAAGATAATCATTTTCCGCTGAAATACAATTCTAAAGCAAGAATTTTATACGGAAAAATCAATTACTTTTAATTATGTTTGGAAAAATAACCTTAAAAGTGTATCTTTGTACTTACGTATTCTGCAATATACAATGATAAATCAACAGAAAAAGGCGATAAATAGGATTAAAGCTGTTTTGGCAGAAAAACAATTGTCTGGCAAATGGCTGGCGAATGAAATAGGTCGTACAGAGAATACCGTTTCTCGGTGGTGTTCCAATAAAGTGCAGCCGTCCCTTGAGAACCTTCTTGAAATCGCCAAGGTGCTAAAGGTTAATGTGAGAGAATTACTTAGGTCAACCGAAGAATAACCTTATATGTTAAACAAATAATAACTAAAGAATAATAAATATGCCAGTACAATGTGAAGCTGCCCTTGAGAACGGACTTATTGCTACTCTTCAGCAAATGAACTATGAATATGTACAGATTGAAGAAGAGAAAAATCTACGGACAAATTTCAAAAGTCAACTTGAGAAACATAACAGGAAGAGACTGGAAGAGATTGGACGCACGGAGTTTACCGAAGCCGAATTTGAGAAAATCTTGATTTATCTTGAAGGTGGCACACGTTTTGAAAAGGCAAAGAAACTTCGTGACCTCTTTCCACTTGAACTGGATGATGGAGAACGCCTGTGGGTGGAATTCCTGAACCGCACCCACTGGTGTCAGAACGAGTTTCAGGTTTCCCATCAGATTACTGTTGAAGGAAGAAAGAAGTGTCGTTATGACGTGACGATACTGATAAATGGTTTACCTTTGGTTCAGATAGAGCTGAAGCGCAGAGGGGTAGAGCTGAAACAGGCTTACAACCAGATACAACGTTATCATAAGACCTCGTTCCATGGACTGTTTGACTATGTGCAGTTGTTTGTTATCTCCAACGGAGTGAACACGCGTTATTTTGCCAACAATCCGAATAGTGGCTACAAATTCACATTCAATTGGACAGATGCGGATAATGTCCCTTTCAATGAATTGGAAAAGTTCGCCACCAGCTTCTTTGATAAATGCACGTTAGGCAAGATAATAGGCAAGTATATCGTACTGCACGAAGGAGATAAATGCCTAATGGTGTTGCGGCCTTACCAGTTCTATGCCGTTGAGAAGATACTTGACCGTGTGAAAAATTCCAATAACAATGGCTATATATGGCATACAACTGGTGCGGGAAAAACGCTGACTTCATTTAAGGCTGCCCAGCTTGTAGCCGAATTAGACGATGTGGACAAGGTTATGTTTGTAGTTGACAGGCACGACCTTGACACACAGACGCAGTCCGAATATGAGGCATTTGAGCCAGGTGCTGTTGACAGTACCGATAACACAGATGAACTTGTGAAGCGTCTTCATGGTAATTCCAAAATTATCATCACCACCATCCAGAAGCTCAATGCCGCTGCAAGTAAGCAGTGGTATAGCAGGCGGATTGAAGAAATCCGTCATTCTCGTATCGTGATGATTTTTGATGAGTGTCATCGCAGTCATTTCGGAGATTGCCATAAGAATATCGTCAGGTTTTTCGACAATACACAGATATTCGGATTTACAGGTACACCAATCTTCGTTGAGAATGCTGTGGATGGTCATACAACAAAGGAAATCTTCGGCAACTGCCTCCACAGGTATCTGATAAAGGATGCTATTGCTGATGAAAATGTACTTGGTTTCCTCGTAGAATATTATCATGGTAATGCCGATGTAGATAATGCTAGCCAAAACCGTATGACGGAAATTGCCAAATTTATCCTTAATAATTTCAATAAATCAACATTTGATGGCGAGTTTGATGCTTTGTTTGCCGTGCAGTCTGTGTCAACGCTTATTCGATATTATAAAATATTCAAGAGTCTTAATCCCAAAATTAGAATAGGAGCCGTGTTTACATACGCATCTAACAGCAGTCAGGACGACGCCCTTACAGGTATGAATACTGGTAGCTATGTGAGTGAAAGTACGGGCGAAGCAGATGAGTTACAGGCTATTATGGATGACTATAATGATATGTTCGGTACAAGTTTCACTACAGAAAACTTCCGTGCATATTATGATGACATCAATCTTCGTATGAAGAAAAAGAAAACAGACATGAAGCCACTTGACCTTTGTCTGGTAGTCGGTATGTTCCTGACAGGCTTTGACAGCAAGAAACTCAATACACTCTATGTGGATAAGAATATGGACTATCATGGATTATTACAAGCATTCAGTCGTACAAACCGTGTATTGAATGAAAAGAAACGTTTTGGCAAGATTGTTTGCTTCCGTGATTTGAAAGGCAATGTGGATGCTTCTATCAAGCTTTTCAGTAACAGCAATAATCTTGAAGATATTGTCCGTCCGCCTTTTAATGAAGTCAAGAAGAATTATCAGGAACTTACGACAAACTTCTTAGAACAATACCCAACTCCCAGCAGCATAGATTTGTTGCAGAGCGAGAAAGATAAAAAGCTGTTTATCCTTGCATTCCGTGATGTCATTAAGAAACATGCAGAGATTCAGGTTTACGATGAATTTGAAGAAGATGCTGCAGATCTTGGTATGACAGAGCAGCAATTTATGGACTTCCGAAGCAAATACCTTGATATTTACGATACATTTGCCGGTGGCTGTAAGCCTTCAGAAGAAAATCAAACGCCTGACGAAGATACAGAGTCCACGAAAACTTCAACAGAGTCAGGTATTGATGATATTGATTTCTGTTTAGAATTGTTGCATAGTGATATTATCAATGTAACTTACATACTTGAACTGATTGCTGATCTCAATCCTTACAGCGCAGATTATAAGGAAAAACGTACGTATATTATTGATACGATGATTAAAGATGCTGAGTTACGTAACAAAGCAAAACTGATTGATGGCTTTATACAGCAGAACGTGGATGATGACCGAGATAACTTTATGGCACGCAAACAGAAGTTTGACGGTACAAGCGACCTTGAAGAACGATTGAACAATTACATCACGACTGAGCGGAACAATGCAGTAGATAAACTTGCAAAAGAAGAGGGCTTGGATGTATCTGTTCTCAATCATTACTTGTCTGAATATGACTACTTGCAAAAGGAACAACCAGAAATTATACAAGAGGCGTTGAAAGAAAAGCATTTAGGATTAATAAAAAGACGCAAAACATTGACAAGGATACTTGACCGCTTGAATTCTATCATACGAACATTCAGCTGGGAATAATATATTCAACAATGATAAAGATAATAAGAGGTTTAGATATAACAACTTTGGGAGTCTGTGTGTATAACCGTAAGTGGCAATCAGTCCATCTACAACAAGGAGATATGGATGGTGCTTGCGCCGTTTATTCAATGATGATGAATCTTATAGTACTAAAGGTCTTCACTCGTAATCAAGTTACAAACTTAAATACATCATTTAAAGGCAACACTGCCAAGGGAAGGCTTTTCAAGGAGTTTTTTGTAAAGGAAGGGTTGTGTCGTGATGGTTTCTATTTCTCAGAAATCAAAGAAAAGTTGTCTCATTCTTTTGCAAAAGAGGTTATGTCGTCAGTGCGGCAATATATGATTTCTCAATCAGCCCAAGCTTCGTATGTAGAGGAACTTAAAAAAGGAATAGACGACAACTTACCTTTGGTTACTGCAATTACATTTAAAGGTGGTGCTCATGCAATACTTGCCATTGGTTATGAAGAGCAAGAAGGTGTTATTAGGAAAATATTTTGTTTAGACCCAGGGTATACAATAAGTCAAACCGCCTTATGGAATAGCGTTATAATTCTAAATGAGGGGAAAGGTATGTATTGCCATCAGTATATAACAGATAAAGACGATAAAAACGTCTTTGTTAGTGAAACGTTGAAAATCGAAAGGAAATAACAATATGAGCGAAGAATTACAACAGAAACTCCGTGACCAGCTTTGGGAAGTCGCAAACAAGTTGCGTGGCAATATGTCAGCAAGCGACTTTATGTATTTTACATTAGGCTTTATCTTTTATAAATATCTGTCAGAGAAGATTGAAAAACATGCCAATAACGCCTTAGTGGATGATGATGTTACATTCAAAGAATTATGGGCAATGGAAAAAGATACCGATATCGAAGAGCTACAAGAGAGCGTAAAGACCGAATGTATCGAAAACATTGGCTATTTCATAGAACCCAACTTCTTGTTCTCATCCGTTATTGAGAGTATTAAAAAGAAAGAAAATATACTGCCGATACTTGAGCGTTCTTTGAAGCGTATTGAAGATAGTACTCTGGGGCAAGACAGTGAGGAGGACTTTGGCGGTTTGTTCTCAGACATAGACCTCGCCTCTCCTAAATTGGGAAAGACAGCCGATGATAAAAATACATTGGTCAGTAATGTACTTCTTGCCCTCGATGACATAGATTTTGGCGTAGAGGCTTCACAAGAGATTGATATTCTTGGCGATGCTTATGAGTATATGATTAGTCAGTTTGCCGCCGGTGCAGGAAAGAAAGCCGGTGAGTTTTACACTCCGCAGGAAGTAAGCCGTATCTTGGCTGAAATTGTAACCCTCGGCCATGCACGCCTTCGCAATGTTTATGATCCAACCTGCGGTAGCGGCTCTTTGCTGCTCCGTGCAGCAAGTATAGGACATGCTAATGAGATATTCGGACAGGAGAAGAATCCCACGACCTACAATCTTGCCCGCATGAATATGCTCCTTCATGGCATCAAATTCAGCAACTTCCGTATTGAGAATGGCGACACACTCGAAGCCGATGCTTTTGGTGACACTCAGTTTGATGCCGTTGTTGCCAACCCTCCGTTCTCTGCAGAGTGGAGTGCTGCTGATAAGTTCAACAATGATGACCGTTTCAGCAAGGCAGGACGGCTTGCTCCACGCAAGACAGCTGATTATGCGTTCATACTCCACATGCTTTATCACTTAAACGAGGGTGGAACTATGGCTTGCGTTGCTCCTCATGGTGTTCTCTTCCGTGGAAATGCTGAGGGGGTAATCCGCCGCTTCCTCATTGAGAAGAAAAACTATGTGGATGCTATCATCGGTCTGCCTGCCAACATCTTCTATGGAACAAGCATCCCTACCTGTATTCTGGTGTTTAAGAAATGCCGTAAGGAAGACGACAGTATTCTCTTCATTGATGCCAACAAGGATTTTGAGAAGATAAAGACACAGAACAAGCTCCGCCCACAGCATATTCAGAAGATTGTTGACACCTACCGTGATCGCAAGGAGATTGAGAAATACAGCCACCTTGCCACCTTGGAGGAGATAGCCGAAAACAACTACAACCTCAATATTCCTCGTTATGTTGATACTTTCGAGGAGGAAGAACCTATTGACATCCATGCCGTGATGAAGGAAATCAAGGATCTGGAAGCCAAGCGTTCCGACCTTGACAAAGAAATTGAAGGTTATTTGAAAGAATTGGGGATAATGTAAAATATTGGGGCGCAAGTTATAATGTCAAAATAAGAAGTTATGGCGAAAGATAAGGACAATACAAAACGACAATCAACTGAACCGGTCGCAAATTGCGACCAGTTACCTATGGCGGTAGAGCAACAACTTTCCAGTCAGGATGATATCGCACGGCTTATTATGAATATAAGTGGTAAGCAAGTGATAGTTGACCGAGACTTAGCTACTCTCTATGGCGTTGAAACCAAACGCCTTAATGAGCAAGTACGCCGTAACGTTGAGCGATTCCCTGAACGCTTTCGCTTCCAATTGACAAAAGAAGAAACTGATAAACTGGTCGCAAATTGCGACCGCCTTAATATGTTGAAGCATTCCACGGTTATGCCCTATGTCTTTACAGAACAAGGTATATCCATGCTTTCTACAGTGCTTCACAGTAAAATAGCGATTGCTGTTAGCATAAAAATTATGGATGCCTTTGTTGGCATGCGCCGTTTTGTAGCTTCCAATGCCCAATTGTTCCAACGTCTTGAAACAATTGAGTTTCATCAGTTGGAAATGAAGCAGCACCAAAATCTCATAGACAAACGCATTGATGAGGTTTTCAAACGATTAGATGCAAACAATCTACCCATACAAGGTATCTTCTATGATGGTCAAGTATTTGATGCACACCATTTCGTATCTAACTTGATACGAAAAGCCAAACACTCAATCGTACTTATTGATAATTATGTGGATGACACCGTGCTTACATTGCTTGACAAACGAGAGAATGGAGTAATAGCAACTATTTACACACAACGTATCAGTAACCAATTTCAGTTGGATGTCGACCGACATAACTCTCAATATCCATTCATTGAGATAAAACAATTTAGCAAGGCACATGACCGTTTCCTACTTATTGACGACGAAGTATATCATATTGGAGCTTCTATCAAGGACTTAGGTAAAAAGTGGTTCGGCTTTACTCTCATGCACGATATTGTAGCAACTGAACTCATCAAGAAAATTAAAGAATAATGGCTATGGCAGAAAATAAAGAAAAAAAAGTCCTCAATGTCCCAAATCTGAGATTCCCTGAGTTTGAGGGAGAGTGGGAGAACTGTAAGGT
>OAUK01000362.1_pt1 | contig 21360 bp, 16 predicted proteins | sample 1495131 | NCBI WGS metagenome assembly OAUK01 (sample SAMEA2580009, study PRJEB22360) | human gut metagenome | biome: human gut; feature: human-associated habitat; material: faeces | place: Denmark | collected 2008/2010 | reverse complement strand
AGCGGCCCGGACGCAGCAATGCGGGGTCGAGAACGTCGGGGCGATTCGTGGCAGCGATCACGATGACGCTGCTGTTGGTGTCGAAACCGTCCATCTCGACGAGCATCTGGTTCAAAGTCTGTTCGCGTTCGTCATTGCCTCCGCCGAGACCGGCGCCGCGCTGACGGCCGACCGCATCAATTTCGTCGATGAAGATGATGCAGGGAGAATTCTTCTTAGCGTTCTCGAACATGTCGCGAACACGAGCGGCACCGACACCGACGAACATTTCAACGAAGTCGGAACCGGAAATTGTGAAGAAGGGAACTTTGGCTTCGCCGGCAATGGCTTTGGCCAAAAGTGTTTTACCGGTACCCGGAGAGCCGACGAGCAGCACGCCGCGGGGAATACGACCACCTAAGCGCTGATAACGGCTCGGATCCTTGAGGTAATCCACGATTTCGGTCACTTCTTCTTTGGCTTCATCGCAGCCGGCGACGTCGGCAAAAGTGACATTGTTATTCGAGCTGTCGAGCATTCTGGCTTTAGATTTGCCGAAGCTGAAAGCACCGCCCTTTCCGCCGCCCTGCATTTGACGCATGAAGAAAATCCACACGCCGATGAGGATGAGCATCGGGAACCAAGAAATAAAGATGGAAGCTAAGAAGCTCTGTTCTTCATCAGGCTGACCGTAGACCTGAACACCGGCCTTACGGAGGTCTTCAACCATCCAAAGGTCTCCGGGAGCTGTGATCTTATAGGCAGCTCCTTCCGTCGGAGTGACGGTAAGCGTACGACCCTGAACATCGACGCGTTTAATTTTGCCTTCCTTGGCTTGGTCCATAAATTGCGTATAGCTCGTGGACGGTTCATTAGCCACCATCTTCTTAGCGCCGTCAAACTGCTTAAATACAGTAAACAGCACTAAGGCAATCACGATCCATACGGCAACTTTGGCGAATAAATTATTTTTGTTCAAAATTTCACCTCAAATGCACGGCCTATGGGGCCGTCGGTTGTCGATTTATAAGGGCGAAACCCGCCCTGATTATCAAACAATACCAAAAACCGAGTAACAAAAAAGGCCTTTCTTACCTTTTCTTGCGATTTCTATAAATTATGAATAATACTTAGCCTAAAAACCTAATTTTTTCTCAGTTCGGGAGCTGAAGTTACAAGCCGTAAGCCACTTCAACCTGCCGAATAGAGGGCGAATCCTCTAAATCTCGGACCAATGTCCAATCGGCGGCTGCTTTATACGGACAGGGCAGACGAACTCGGAAACTGCGGTCGTCCGAGAATTCGAAGTCCACGCGGATCGCTTCTTCGGGATGCGTCATCTGGACGTCCAAAATCAGGCGCTCGAGCTCCTTCGGATCGGCTTCTTCCGCCGGCTGAATGACAATATGCGCTCTCTGGCGATGACGCAGTTCGTAGAGCGGATAGAAGGCTCCGGGACTTGCCCAGGTCTTTCCGCTCTTCTTACTGTGAGACTTTTTAAGTTCCACGACCACAATCTCGCCTTTGGGAATCTCTTTGATTCGGACTCTTTCCTGTTCGAAGTACTGGTTCTTAACGCTGTAGTCCACCGGACCGTCGGGCGTCGCCAAATGCAGCGTAACGAACGGGGAACCGTCCTTGCCGCGGCGCTGTTCGCAGCCGAGATACATACCGGCAACGAGGTATTCCCCGGGATTCTCAGATTCGGTACCTGCCACAAGAGCTCCGAAATTACGCTTGAGTTCCGACTGATAGGCTTCCAGCGGATGACCCGAGAAATAGAAGCCGAGAACATACTGCTCTTTTTCCATCCGAGTGCGGTCACTCCAAGGCGCAACTTCCTTGATCGGTACTTCATTAGACGGTTCTTCTCCGAAGAGGCTGAACTGGTCAGCCGCCTTTTCGTTTTCCTGAGCAGACTGAACTACCACGTCAGCATTTTCAAACCACTTGCGGCGATTGGGCTCAATGGAATCAAAGACGCCTGCCATTGCAAAGACCTGGATAATCTTCTTCGTGATGAGCTGAGAGCCCACCCGTTTGACGAGATCGAACGGGTCTTTGAACGGACCATTTTGTTCTCTTTCGGTCTTGATAGCTTCTGCAGGTGCTGAACCCACACCCTTTAGGGCGCCTAAGCCCATACGAATTTCCATCGTCTTGGGACTGGTATAGTTAAATTCGCTCTCGTTGATATCCGGCCCGAGAAGTTTGACACTATGGCGTTTAGCATCCATCAAAATCTTCAGAGACTTCTCCGGATCGGTCATCACTTCACTCAAAGAGGAAGCCAGGAATTCTGCCGGGTAGTAATTCTTCAGCCAGCCGGTTTTATAGGCAACATAAGAGTATGCAGCAGCGTGGGATTTGTTAAAGCCGTAGCCTGCGAACTTACGCATTAACTCGAATAAGTGAGCGGCCACTTCCTCAGAAACGCCGTTCTTTGCCGCACCTTCGATGAACACTTTGCTCTGGCGTTCCATTTCGGCAACGTCTTTCTTACCCATGGCGCGTCGAAGAATGTCAGCGCCGCCGAGTGAGTAGCCGCCGATCTTCTGCGCCACCAGCATCACCTGTTCCTGATACACCATAATGCCGGCCGTATCTTCCAGAATCGGAATCAAACGGGGATCCGCATATTCGGCTTTCTTGCGTCCGGCACGAATATCCAGGAAGTCCGGAATCAGGTCCATCGGGCCCGGACGATACAAGGCGTTCAAAGCGATCAAGTCGGAAAGCTGAGTCGGTTTCGCATCAATCAGAAGCTTGTGCATACCCGGAGATTCAAACTGGAACACGGCAACCGTATCTCCGGTCTGGAAAATCTTCTTGTACGTGTCCTCATCATCGCACTCCATGTGCTCAATGTCCGGACGAACGCCGGTGTTCTTTTCGATGTAGTCGAGCGCACGTTCAATAATCGTGAGCGTTGTCAGACCAAGGAAGTCGAACTTCACCAGACCTACGGCTTCCACGTCCTTTTTGTCATACATACTGATGACGTTTTCCGGCAGCATGCCTGCTGCGTAGAGCGGACAGAAATCAATCAGTTTGCCCGGTGCAATCAGCACGCCGCCTGCGTGAATGCCCAAGCTTCGGGTGGTGCCTTCCAATTTCAAGGCGTACTCAATGAGTTTGCGGGCCTGAGGATTGTTGCGAACTTCAGCGCGGAACTGCGGCTCTTCGCTGAGCGCTTCTTCAAGGGTCGTGTTGTGACCGGGGCGCGTCGGAATCATGCGGGAAAGGCGATCAGCCTCGGAATACGACATATCGAGAACACGGCCGACATCCTTAATGACGCCCTTGGCACCCATCGTACCGAAGGTCGCAATCTGGCTCACGGACTCTTCGCCGTACTTGGATTTCACGTACTCAATCACGCGTCCGCGGTTGTTCTGGCAGAAGTCCACGTCAAAGTCAGGCATGGACACACGTTCCGGATTCAGAAAGCGTTCGAACAGCAAGTCGTACGCAAGCGGATCCAAGTCGGTAATACCCAAGCTGTAAGCCACCAAGGAACCGGCACCCGAACCGCGGCCCGGACCCACAGGACAGCCGTGGGTCTTGGCCCAGTTAATAAAGTCTTGCACGATGAGGAAGTAACCCGGGAAGTCCATGTCCTGAATGATCTTGATCTCACGCTCCAGGCGTTCCTTGTAGCGCGGGAACTCTGCTTCGCGTTTTTTCTCATCCGGATATAAGACTTTCAGGCGGCGGTCTAGGCCCTCGCGCGCGAGCTGTGCCATGTAGTCTTTGAGAGACATACCGTCGGGCGTCGGGAAAATCGGCAGCTGCGGTTTCCCGAGTTTGATCGTGACATTGCAGCGTTTTGCAATTTCAACGCTGTTTTCAATCGCAGAAGGAATGTCTTTGAAGAGCTCGCACATTTCTTCTTTCGTACGGAAATACTGCTGAGGCGTGTAAATACGAGGACGAGCCTTATTTGCCAGCGTGAAGCCGTCGGCAATCGCCACGCGAGCTTCATGGAATTCAAAATCTTCCGAGTTCTCAAACTGAATCGGCTGAGTAGCAACAACCGGCAGCCCGAGTTTCTTGGCGAGCTTGACGGATTCGGCGACGAGCATTTCGTCATTCGGGCGCCCCACTCTCTGCAGCTCCATAAAGAAGTGCGGGAATTTCTGGGACAATCTGCGGGCTTCCTGTTCGGCAGCCGATAAACTTCCGTTCAGGATAGCCTTACCGATCGCCCCGGTATTGAAGCCGGAGAGCACAATCAAGCCGTCGGCCATTTCCGGCGTAATCCAGTCGAGGTCGACTTCGCCTCTGTCTTTATATTGATTGGTGAGCCACGCACGGCTCAGCAGGTCGCAAAGCGTCAGGTAGCCCTGATGATTTCTCGCTAAAAATAAGAGGCGCAGATAATCATCACGGTTGTAGTGATTCGTAATCGAGCAGTCCGCGCCGAGAATCGGCTTGATACCGGCGGCTGATGCGGCTTTATAGAAAATGACATCACCGAACATCGCCGTGGCGTCTGTAATCGCCAGCGCCTTCATCCCGGAGGCAATCGCCTTATGTACTACTTTCTTCGGGTTGAGCATACCGTCTTTGATTGAGAACTCGGTATGCATACGAAGATGGACGAAATCTTGAGTCATATTTTCCAAAATAAAAAGATGCTGTTTTAAAACGGAGCTCAAAGCGTGCAGGAAAGTTTAGCGCAGCTGCCAAACATCCTCGACCCGTTCTTCGGCTTAATTGTTTTGAGCTGCTTCTGCGCTCAATGCGTAGTCTTTCAAATATTCATGGAAGGCTTGCGCCGCGCGGGAGAGCACTTTTTCCTTCTTTCTGATGAGATAGGTAGCAGAATGAAGTTTAGGGGATAAGGGCTTAACCATTAAGGGGCCGTTTGGATCCAGGTCGATTAAGTTATCAAAAGAGATCATCAGACCGAGGCCCTCTTCAACCATGAGTTTCGGCGTGTTGATCAGCGTGAAATACGCCACCACATTTAGCTCTTCAAGACTGCGCCCAAGCCAAGACTTCAAAAAGCCGGCACCTCGGGTTTGTGCTGACAATATCAGCGGACGATCTCGAAGCATCTGAGGTGTAACGAATGGCTCTTCTGCGAGCGGATCGTCTTTGCGCAGATAGACGCACCAATCTTCTTTCCAGGGCAAGCGGGTGTATTCGTATTTCGAGACGTCAAAAGGATCAAACACAATTCCGAGGTCGGAGAGCCCGACATTCAACTGATAGGCCACATTAGCGCTGTTGCCGCTCGTCACTGAGAACTCAACCTTCGGATGTATAGCTTTAAAAAGCGACATCGCCCGAATGACATTGCGCATGCCTTCAGACTCACCGGCAGCGATCCGCACTTCCCCGCTCAGCTCACTACCCTTTGAATCTACAAATTCGGCCTTGGTCTTGTCCACCAAAGACAAGATTTCTTCCGCCCGCATTCTGAGAAGTTCGCCTTCCTCAGTGATTTCCACTCCGCGGGCCGTGCGAACAAACAACTGCGCGTTCAACTCTTCTTCCAAGGCCTTAAGCGCCCGAGAGATGTTCGGCTGAGTCAGATGCAGGGATTCCGCGGCCTTTTGAACGCCGTTGTTTTCTGCGACAGCAAGGAAGAAACGAAGACTTCTCAAATTCATATACTAAAAAAGCATATCTTAGTTGTTAAATAAGTATTTGATATGTTAAAACAAAGCTTCTATTCTGTCCCTACTCGTTTTCAACGTCAGTCGAAAATCATGCAAAGAAGATCTTTCATTATCGGAGCTGCAACACTTACCGCTTTAACCGTTGCGGGACCTGTACGCTCCTTGGAGGGAAAAACAAAGATGAACAATTTAGAGAAATGGGACAAAACGTTCCCGCAGGACGACAGGGTCGAACATAAAAAAGTATCTTTTTATACCCGCTTCGGCACGAGATTAATCGGTAACCTATATTGCCCCAAAGGCGTGTCGGGCGACCTGCCGGCTATCGCTGTTTGCGGCCCGTTCGGAGCAGTCAAGGAACAGGCTTCGGGACTTTATGCGCAGACATTGGCCGCAAACGGCTTCGTGACTTTAGCTTTTGATCCGTCCTTTACCGGTGAAAGCTCCGGCTTCCCCCGCAATCTAGCTTCTCCTGACATCAGTACGGAAGATTTCTCCGCAGCTGTCGATTATCTGTCGAACCTCAAGGGCGTCGACCACAACAAGATCGGGGTGCTCGGCATCTGCGGATTCGGCGGTTTTGCATTGAACGCCGCTGCAATCGACACCCGCATCAAAGCTACCGTCACCTCCACTATGTACGACATGAGCCGTGTGAACACCTATGGCTATTTCGACAAGATGGATAAAAATGCTCGCTATGCATTGAAGCAGGAATTGAATGCCCAGCGTACCGAAGACACCAAAGACGGAACCTACGCACCCGGCGCAGGTCTGCCTGATAAACTTACCGGCGATGAACCTCAGTTCGTAAAAGATTACTGGGAGTATTACAAGACACCGAGAGGCTTCCATCCGAGGTCCATCAACTCCAACGGACACTGGAACAAGACTTCGGCGCTCTCCTTCATCAATACACCGCTGCTGACTTTCGCTGACGAAATTAGAAGTCCGGTGCTGATGATCCACGGAGAAAAAGCCCACTCTCTGTATTTCAGCAAAGACGCTTTCAAGAAGCTCACCGGCGACAACAAAACACTCATGATTATTCCGGCAGCCAATCACACGGATCTCTACGACAACATGAAATATATTCCTATGAGGGAAATCGTTGCGTTTTACAAAAAGAGTTTTTCTTAAAACAAACGCTTCTTGATTCGCCTTTCGAGGGCGGCCTATCGGCCGCCCTTCTGTTTTTATTAGAAATAAATTATTACAATACGCAAAAGTCTTTTATCGATACTTTGTCCTAATTAGGATAGTATATTAATCAAGATTTAATGTTATTAAAGGCAATGACTAATTCTCGTAACACGATTCAGAGACAACTGGTATTAAGCGCAGTAAGGCAGCTGCAGAACCATCCGACTGCTGACGAGGTTTATCAGGAAGTTCAAAAAAACTGCCCGACCATCAGCCGTGCAACTGTTTACAGAAACTTAAAACTGTTAGCAGAAGAAGGAGAAATTCGACTTCGCAACATCTCAGGTTCTCCTGAACGTTACGACCATATTTGCAGCAATCACTATCACCTGAGGTGCGAGCAATGCGGCAAGGTAATGGATGTAGAAATGCCTTACATGGCATTTCTAGATGAGAAAGTCAGAAAAAGAAATGAATATCTGATAAAGAGTCATGACCTCACATTTGTCGGGCTCTGTCCCGAATGCGCCAAGAAAAAACATTAAACCGAATTGAAATTGATACCGTCCTCACTAAGGAGAAAAGTATGAGAAGCATCACGTCTTTTGATTTGCAGTACGCACATCGTTTTCTTAATTTTCAAGGAGAAGCCCAGTATTTACACGGACATACCGGTGTTTTAACCATCGAAGTTGAAGACACGATCGAACCTGGGGTCAATATGGTCTTTCCTTGCAACGAAATTCGAAAGACTGCTTGGGAAGTTTTGAAGAACTTCGACCACGCTCTGATTCTTAGAGAGGATGATCCTTTGCTTCCCGCTATCCTTGCCGTCTACGATGCACAAGGCATTCGAAACGGAGCTCCCTCCAACAGAATGAAGGGTGCTCCAGTTAAGACAGACCTCATTACCTGTTATCCCGATTGCCGTCTTGTCGTTACAAAGGAAACGCTCACCACGGAAGGAATGATCAAGATCGCTTACGATCTGCTGAAAGACAAACTCAACATTGCCAAAATCACTTTCACGAGCGGTGTAAATGCAGCTTCTCAGGAATATAAACCTCAAGGAACTGTGGACCGCTGTCCTCTCTGCGGTATCGCGTTAGATGAGAACGGCGTATGCCCGAAGTGCGGTTACCGCAAATAGGACGATAACCTTTTGACAAGTAGCCTCTCCCAAGGGGTTAAAAAATCTCAGCAGGGTTTCTCTCAGAAGGAAAACCTGCTGTTTCTCTTGCAGCCGGTTATTTCAAATCACGCGCAACAATATACACTTCTGCCGAAGAACTTCTGGAGGCCTCGGGCTTTCGCACGGAAACCTTTCTAAAAGTTTTTTTGCAAGCTTCAACGTACTGAGAATAGCCGCTCCCCTGAAACACCTTGCAAACAAAAGAACCGTTCTTCTTGAGGTTCTCTTTAGCGAAATCCAAGGCCAGTTCATTCAAGAGCAGGCAGCGGGCAGCGTCGGCCGCGGCAACACCGGACAAGTTCGGGGCCATATCGGAGAGAACGACGTCGACCTTCTCCCCTTCCAAGAGATCGGTTAGCTTGTCTGCGACTTCCTGCTCTCGGAAGTCGCCCTGCAGGAAATGGACACCTTCAATCGGCTCCATCGGCAGGATATCCATGGCGATAACTTTACCGTCGATTTTCCCGTCCTTATCGGTCAGACGCTCTTTAACAATTTGGGTCCAGGACCCAGGCGCAGCGCCTAAATCGACAACACTCATGCCGGGTTTGATGATTTTATCTTTATCATCAATCTCCATGAGCTTGTAAACCGAACGGGCTCGGTAACCTTCCTGAACACTTTTCTTAACAAAAGGATCGGTCAGGTGACGCTTAATCCACGCAGGATTAGAGCGAAGTTTCTTTTCAGATACCGGCATAGGCTTACACTTTCAAAAAATCAAATAAGGAGTTAATAATGTCACAATTAGTGCTCGATCGTAACGCTCGCCTCTTACTTCAGGCAAAAGCACATCACCTTGATCCGGTGGTTCTGCTCGGCGGAAACGGTCTTACAGAAGCCGTGATTAAGGAAGTGGACCGCGCCTTAACCGCTCACGGCTTGATCAAGGTCAAAGTCCCGAGCGACGACAGAGAAGAACGCACGGCCATTTTTGAAGAGCTGGCTGACAAACTCGGCGCCGCCAAGATTACCCAAATCGGAAAACTTTTAGTCTTGTTCCGTCCGATTCCTGAAAAAGAAGAAACCGAAGAAACCCCGAAGGTTAAGAAAGCTGCTCCGGCAGCCGCTCGCAAGACCGGCGCCAAAGCACGCAACAACCGCAAGCGCCTCACGGAAATGATTCAGAACAAGGAAGCTAAGAGCCTTCCCTGGGCTAAAACCGTGAAGAAAGGCAAGACACCGAAGGGCCAAGTAAAAGCAGTGGGAGCCAAAGGCAAAACCCTGGGCTCCCGCTTAGCCAGCAAGAATAAAGGCATCTCCGAAGAGTAACTGCCTTTATCGATGCATCAATTAGATGTATTGGACCGAAATAATTTCGTATTCCGACAGGCCCCCCGGGGCCTGTACTTCCACCTCGTCCCCTTCCGACTTGCCGATTAAGGCACGAGCCATCGGGCTAGCCACGGAAATACGACCGAGTTTAGTGTCGCTTTCATCGTTGCCCACAATCTGAACCGTTTGACGATTGCCTGTCTCAACATCTTCAATCGTCACAGTGGCGCTGAACACAACTTTGCCGTTATCCGGAAGTGTGGACGGATCAATCACCTGGAACTGAGCAATTTTGCTCTCGAGCTCTAAAATTCGGCCTTCAATAAAGGCCTGAGACTCTCTGGCTGCATCATATTCGGCATTTTCAGAAAGGTCTCCCTTTTCACGTGCTTCGGCAATTGCCTGAACAACCGCAGGTCTATCCTGCGTTTTCAAACGCTGAAGCTCGTCTTTCAACATCTTTGCCCCGCGGGCAGTAATAGGTATAGGCATTTTCTAAAAATCTAAAGGCGGTCGTTGACCGCCTGTTTATTAACGAATGCGCTAATCATAGCGCATTCAGTTATGAGGTTTCTCTCATTGCTCCTGATGCGGGCCGAACTCCCGCTTTCTCCCAAGCAACGTTTCTTCCGTCGTTTATGCCAAAGAGGAAACTAAGACTGCCTTAATTGTATGAAGGCGGTTTCCGGCCTGCTGGAACACAATAGAAGCAGGAGACTCAAATACTTCTTCAGTCACCTCCACACCGCCCGCGAGTTCCGGGTGAGCCTTGATAACCGCTTCTCCGACCTTTGTCTCCGTGTTATGGTAGGCAGGCAGACAGTGCATAAATTTCACGTTCGGATTGCCGGAAGCTTCCATCAGTTTTTTATTGACTTGATAGGGCAGAAGCGCTTCGATACGTTCATCCCAAACTTCCTTTGGTTCTCCCATAGAGACCCAAATATCCGTATGGATGAAGTCCACCCCTTTTACCGCTGCTTCGGGATCTTCAGTAATCGTGATCCTTGCGCCCGAAGCCTTGGCGAATTCTCGGCACATGTCAATCAATTTCTGAGAGGGCCAATAAGCCTTTGGTGCTCCGATACGAACATCCATGCCCATTTTTGCGCCGACAAGTAGCAGAGAATTACCGGTGTTAAAGCGAGCATCTCCGAGATAAGCAAAAGAGATGTCTTTCCAGCGCTTTCCGCTGGCCTCTTTCATGGTAAGCAAGTCGCAGAGCATCTGGGTCGGATGCCATTCATCGGTCAGTCCGTTAAAAACAGGAACGCCCGCATACTCGGCGAGCTCTTCAACCGTTTCCTGCTTGAAGCCGCGAAATTCGATTGCGTCATACATGGAGCCCAAAACGCGAGCGGAGTCTTTAATACTTTCCTTATGACCAATCTGTGAAACAGCAGGATCAAAGAAAGTCGTATGTGCACCCTGATCATAGGCAGCCACTTCAAAGGCAGAACGAGTACGTGTAGAAGTTTTTTCAAAAATCAGCGCAATGCTTTTTCCGCGAAGCTGAGGACGTTCCGTACCTGCTCTTTTGGCCTTCTTAAGATCTTCGGCCAATGAAACCAAGTAATCAATCTCTTCGGGTGTGTGGTTCACAAGACTCAGTAAGGAACGATTTTTCAGATTAAAGGGCATATTTACTCCCGGTTAATTGCGCCTTCTTGAAAGAAAGCGCTCATAAGAATGAAATTAGTGCTGAAGGTGTTTGTGCAGCTCTTGCTGCGCATAAACCTCGGTATCCTGCATATGACGAATTCCTTCAATCACTGCCAAGGCATTTGCCATAGCCGTGTAGAAAGTCACGTGGTTAGCCAGTGAGGCAATTCGAATGGCGGAAGCATCTGCGATTTCAGAGCGGCTTTCGGCTGCGACTGCAATCACCAATTGGATAGTGCCGTTTTTCAATTCGTCCACAATATTCGGGCGCCCCTCGGAAACCTTGTTCACCACATCGCATCGGTAGCCGGCTTCGCGGATGACTTTGGCCGTGCCGCGAGTAGCAACGAGCTGATAGCCTGCTTCCGTGAAGTTCTTAGCGAGCTGCGGCAGACGAGGCTTGTCTTCTTCCTTGACGGAAATGAAGACGCGCCCGGACTTAGGAATCGCAGAATCGGCACCTAACTGGCTCTTAAAGAGAGCTTCGCCGAAGCTGCGGCCGACACCCATGACTTCGCCGGTGGAACGCATTTCCGGTCCGAGAACCGGGTCAACTCCTAAGAACTTGGCAAACGGGAAGACGGCTTCCTTAACGCTGTAGTGGTCGAGTTTAACTTCTACCGGCTGCTTCTGCTCTTCCAGACTCTGGCCGACCATACAGCGGGCGGCGATCTTAGCGAGCTGCTGTCCGGTGGACTTGGAAACAAACGGAACAGTTCTGGAAGCGCGCGGATTGACTTCGAGCACGAAGATTTCCGGATGATCGGAGAAGGCGTGCTGAATCGCAAACTGAACGTTCATCAGACCGACAACGTTTAAGGCGCGAGCCATTTCGCGGGTCTGGCGCTTAACTTCTTCGACCAGGGCCGGATCAAGAGAATACGGAGGAATCGAGCAAGCGGAGTCACCGGAGTGAACGCCGGCCTGTTCGATATGCTGCATCACGCCGCCGATTCTGACTTCTTTACCGTCAGAGACGGCATCGACGTCCATTTCAACGGCGTCATCCAAGAAGCGATCCAGAAGAACCGGAGAATCGAAAGAAACTTTAATGGCTTCGCGCATGTAGCGTTCGAGTTCGCTTCTGTCGTGCACGATATCCATGGCGCGACCGCCAAGCACGTAGCTCGGACGAACAACTAGCGGATAACCGATTTCGTCAGCCAAACGAATGGCCTCTTCTTCGGTGCGAGCGGTTCTGTTAGGGGGCTGATGAAGTCCGAGATTCTGCAGCAAGTGCTGGAAGCGTTCACGGTCTTCGGCAGCGTCAATGGAATCCGGAGACGTACCGATAATGTTGACGCCGTTGGCTTCCAGGGCGCGAGCGAGTTTAAGCGGAGTTTGGCCGCCATACTGAACAATGACGCCTTCGGGTTTTTCGACATCGATGATTTCGAGCACGTCTTCGAGCGTGACCGGTTCAAAGTACAGTCTGTCGCTCGTGTCGTAGTCGGTGGACACCGTTTCCGGGTTGCAGTTGACCATGATGGTTTCATAACCGTCTTCGCGGAGCGCCATAGAGGCATGAACGCAGCAATAGTCAAACTCGATACCCTGACCGATACGGTTGGGGCCACCGCCCAGAATCATGATCTTGCGGCGATCGGAAGGATTAACTTCAGATTCTTCCTCGTAGGTCGAATACATGTAAGCGGTATCCGTCGGGAATTCGCCTGCGCAGGTATCCACGCGTTTGTAGACCGGACGAATTCCGAGTTCGTGACGACGAGCACGAACCTGGTCTTCCTTGACCTTCAGAAGCTTAGCAATGCGACGATCGGAGAAGCCTTTCTTCTTGAGGAAAAGCATTTCTTCCTTGGAGAGCTCAGGCAGGCTGTATTCCTTGAGACGGTTCTCAATATCGACAAGCTCTTTAACCTGAACCAAGAACCAAGGATCAATCTTGGTGGCGCGATGAGCTTCTTTGACGGTGTAGCCCAAACGGAAAGCGTCGGCCAAGTACCAGAGACGGTCGGGGCCCGGTTCACTGATCTCGTGGTGGATCGTAGCGCGATCGGTCGAGATTTCGTTTAAGCCGTCTTTACCGGTTTCCAGACCGCGAAGTGCTTTCTGAAGTGCTTCCTGGAAGGTACGGCCGATGGCCATCACTTCGCCGACTGACTTCATCTGTGTGGTCAGGCGCTTATCAGCTTTGGGGAATTTCTCGAAAGCAAAGCGCGGTGTCTTGACCACAACATAGTCGATGGTCGGTTCGAAAGATGCTGGAGTACGGCCGCCCGTGATTTCGTTTTTGAGTTCGTCGAGCGTATAGCCCACGGCCAGCTTGGCTGCTACTTTGGCGATCGGGAAGCCCGTTGCCTTAGAGGCCAGAGCGGAAGAGCGGGAAACACGCGGGTTCATCTCAATGACAACGAGCCGACCGTCTTTCGGGTTCACAGCGAACTGAACGTTGGAGCCGCCGGTGTCGACACCGATCTCTCGTAGAATAGCGATGGAGGCGTCACGCATGATCTGATATTCCTTATCAGTCAGCGTCTGAGCCGGCGCCACGGTGATGGAGTCACCGGTGTGGACACCCATAGGGTCGAGGTTTTCGATGGAGCAAACGATGATGCAGTTGTCTTTGCTGTCGCGGACAACTTCCATTTCGTATTCTTTCCAGCCGAGCAAGGACTCTTCAATCAAGAGTTCGTGTGTCGGGGAGAGTTCAAGACCGCGGGTACAAATCTGGATGAATTCTTCCATGTTGTACGCAATACCGCCGCCGGAGCCGCCGAGCGTAAAGCTCGGACGAATAATTGCCGGGAAGCCGATCTTAGCCTGGACTTTTAAAGCGTCGTCTAAAGAGTAAGCAATACCGGAGCGAGCGCTGCTCAGTCCGATCTTGTCCATTGCTTCTTTGAATTTCAGACGGTCTTCGGCTTTTTCAATCGCCTCGGGAGAAGCGCCGATCAGCTCGATATTGTATTTTTCGAGCACGCCGCTCTTTGCGAGTTCCATGGCGCAGTTAAGCGCCGTCTGGCCGCCCATGGTCGGGAGGATGGCATCCGGTCTTTCTTTTGCAATAATGCGTTCGACCACTTCTTTGGTGATCGGTTCAATATAAGTTACGTCCGCAGTCTGCGGGTCGGTCATGATGGTCGCCGGATTGCTGTTGACCAAAATAACCTTATAGCCTTCCTCACGGAGAGCTTTACAGGCCTGTGCACCGGAGTAATCGAACTCACAGGCTTGTCCGATGACAATCGGACCGGCTCCGATAATCAGAACCGATTTAATGTCAGTGCGCTTAGGCATGATTTCTTATTCCTTGGATGGATTGGGTTCAGCCATACCGGCTTCGATTAACTCGATGAGGATGTGAATGACTTTGATGTGCAGTTCCTGAACGCGGTCGGCAAAACGACCGGCAGGCGTGATGATGGCCACATCCGCAAGTTCGCAAATCGGAGTATTCGGTTTGCCGGTGAGAGCAACGACTTTTATTCCTTTCGCTTTCGCCGCTTGAGCTGCTTTGACGACGTTTTTACTCGTTCCGCTCGTTGTAATACCGAGCAGAACATCTCCTTCTCTGCCTATGCCTTCTACAAAACGAGAAAAGACATCTTCGTATCCATAATCGTTAGAAACGCAGGACATATGAGAGGGATCTGCCAGTGACATTGCCGCATAAGCGGGACGATCTTGTCTGAAGCGGCCGGAGAGTTCTTCGGCAAAGTGCATCGCGTCGCATAAAGAGCCGCCGTTGCCGCAGGACATAACTTTGCCGTTCTGCTTCATGGAGGCAACCATGAGGTCAGCCGCTTCGACGACCTTGCGGAGCATTTCCTCGTTGGAAAGCAGGTTGTCTAAACCGCTGCGGGCTTCTTGGAGCGCTGCTCTGACTGTCTGAACTTTATCTGTCATAAAGACTCTTTGTACTTCTGAATATTGGCAATGAAACGATCAAACAGCGGCTGAATGTCGTGCGGACCAGGGCTGGCTTCCGGGTGTCCCTGGAAGCAGAAGACCGGAGCATCTTTCAGTTCGAAGCCCTGAAGAGAACCGTCAAACAGCGACTTGTGCGTGACTTGAACATTCTCCGGCAGGCTTGCTTCATCAACCATAAAGCCATGGTTCTGACTTGTGATGTAAACACGCTTCGTTGCCAAATCCACCACCGGGTGGTTAGCGCCGTGATGACCGAACTTCATCTTGAGGGTCTTTCCGCCGACAGCCAAACCAAGGATCTGATGGCCCAAGCAGATGCCGAACAGAGGAATCTTGGCATGGATGGCTTTCTTGGCTACTTCAATCGCGAAGTCGCAGGGTTCAGGGTCTCCGGGACCGTTGGAAAGGAAGATACCGTCCGGATGAAGCGCCATGGCTTCTTCAAACGTTGTGCGCGCCGGAACAACATGAACGTGGATACCTCGATCGGCCATTAAGCGAAGGATGTTTTCTTTTACGCCGAAGTCCCAAGCGACCACGCTGTAGGGATAGTCTTCAGGCTGGAACGAACCGGGACGGCCGAGGCCATTGTCCATACGCCAAGTACCTTCGCCCCATTCGTAGCGATATGTCGTGCTGACTTTAGAAGCCAGTTCCTGGCCGACCATTCGAGGTGCTTCTGTAGCAGTTTTAGCCGCAACAGCGATTTCATGATCAGTGAGTTTGCCTTCAGCGGCAGCAACAATGCAGCCCGTCTGGGCGCCTGTCGTACGCAGAATGCGTGTCAGTCGTCGAGTGTCCACTTCGGCCAGTGCGACGATGCCGTTTTGTTTGAGATATTCCGTCAGACTTCGCTGACCTCGCCAATTGGAGACCACCGGAGACTCGCTGCGGATCACGAGGCCTGCAACGTGAACATCGGAAGATTCCACATCGTCTTGGTTTACGCCGACATTACCGATGTGTGGATAAGTAAGAGTAACGATTTGTCCTGTATAGGAAGGATCCGTGAGGATCTCTTGATAGCCCGTCATTGCCGTATTAAAAACGACTTCGCCCACGGCCATGCCGGAAACGCCGATAGACCGGCCTTTAAAAACAGCTCCGTCCGCGAGCACTAATGCTGCTTCAGGTCGGGCGTCATTAATTAGATGATTATGCACTATGACTCCGTATCGCCATCGAGACGCCGTTTCGGTCCCGATCGCAGTTAGAAAAAAGCTCGACTCAAGTTGAGTTTGAGACCGAGCGAAATTGATTATATCAACGGGCATTTAGCGGACTTGAAAGATGAAATACTGTTTTTAGCTATAGAGGAAAGTTCTTAGGCGGCGATTATTTATTTAGGAGAGTTTTCTATAATTTCTGAGACAGTTTGAAAAGTCAAAAAAATTAAGCTGGAACAATCATCATTCCGGCTTTTGAACCCAAACCCGAGGAAATTTGCCGTCAAGACCTCCAGTTGAGGGCTTTGAGGCAGTTTGAAATGCGGGTTCTAATTACTACAAATTTTTGCTTTTCAATTTTGTCTTGAAGCTTTGGCACACTCGGCGGAATGCCGAGTGTGTTAGAGCCGAGAGGCAATACCTAGAACTTGTATCTCAGCCCAAGCAACACTTCAATTTCCTTCGTGTAATGCTTGCCGTTTTCCCGTTCGAGGGAACCATAAAGGCTGACCTTCTTATTCGGATTCGCTTCGTAGCCAAGACCATAATATCCGCTTGTCCCCTTCAGTTCATCCTTAAATTGGATGGAATTGGCATACAACTTCTGCTTGCCTGCAAACTGTTGTTTGACGCCGCCCTTTACAAAGACCTGACCCTTGGTGTTGCCTTCAGCATCTTTGAAGTCTTTACCGGCGACGAGGCTTAAGCGGCCAACCCAGCTGTTGAAGTCATCTTGTTCGACTTTCATACCGTTGGACATAGAGAAGTCTTTACCCTTGATCCAGTAGTAAGCCAACTGAGCCTGGGGCTCGACGAAGAAGTCCTTAGTCAAACCGAACTTCTTGCCGACTTCGGCAGATAAACCGAGACCGAAGTTATTGACCTTACTTACACCTCTTCCATCCAACATTGAAGTTGTGATCTTCTGTTGGTAGTGGTCGAAGGGGGCAACGGTATCGGTGTAAATGCCACGGCAGAGCTGAAATTCTTCTTTTCTCCCGAATGTAAACAATCTCTTTGCTTTTTACAGATATTCGGGTTTTACAATAGAAAAATTTGACCCAAGTTATAAAAAGACATGACTCAGCTTGATCAATTAGCTTCCCTGACGACCATTGTGGCTGATACCGGGGATATCGCGTCTATCGCAAAAATCCAACCACAAGACGCAACAACCAATCCTTCTCTTATCCTCAAAGCTTCCAAAGAGCCTGCCTATCAGGCTTTCTTAACGGAAGCAGTTGAAAATTCCGTCTCCTTAGAAGACGCTGCAGACCGCGTTCTGGTGAACTTCGGTGCTGAGATTCTTAAACACGTCAAGGGCCGTGTCTCTACCGAAGTTGATGCCCGCCTCTCCTTTGATGTGGAAAAAACGAACGCCAAAGCACGTCGTTTAATCGAACTTTATGAGGAAAAAGGCATCGACAAAGAACGGGTTTTGATCAAAATCGCCGCAACATGGGAAGGCGTTCAAGCCGCTCGCGTGTTGGAAAAAGAAGGCATTCACTGCAACCTGACGCTTATCTTCTCCGTTGCTCAGGCAGAAATCGCAGCAAATGCCGGTGTTACTCTGATCTCTCCTTTCGTCGGCAGAGTCTATGACTGGTTCAAGAAAAAAGCCGGCGCCGATTGGAATGAAGAAGCAAACGCCGGAGAAAACGATCCCGGTGTCCAGTCTGTCAGAAAGATCTTCGAACGTCTCAAAAGTTTGGGCGCTAAGACCCAGATCATGGGCGCAAGTTTCCGCAATAAAGGCCAAATCGTGGCGCTTGCCGGATGCGACCTTCTGACCATTTCCCCGAAGCTAATTGAAGAGCTCTCGAAGGCAGAAGAAAAATTCGAACAGAAACTCGACGTTGCTAAGGTCACTCCGATTCGCGCTGAACCTCTGACGGAAGCTCAATGGAGATTCGCAATGTGCGAGGACGAGATGGCTTCTTATAAGTTAGACGAAGGTATTAGAGCATTCGTAAAAGATACACTCACGCTCAAGGAGACACTGCGCCAAATGCGTACCGAGACAGGTAAGATTTGGCCGCAGGATTAATTGCAAAATCTATTTTTAAAAGAGTCTTTCAATGACAAACCAATCTTTTAAACCGAGAAATGCAGGCTCGCTCTTTTTGGTCTCCGCCCCGAGCGGCGCCGGAAAATCTTCGCTGGTCAATGCACTCCTTGCAAAAATTCCGGGTATCGCACTCTCCATTTCTACGACGACCCGCGCCCCTCGTCCGGGTGAAGTTAACGGACGCGAATATCATTTCACAACGGTCGAGGAGTTTCTCGCCGCCCGCGAAAGAGGTGAGTTTTTAGAATCTGCAGAAGTTCATGGAAATTTCTACGGCACTTCCAAAAAGTGGATTGAGGACACAATGGCCAAAGGAGGCGACGTCCTTCTTGAAATTGACTGGCAGGGAGCCCGTCAGGTGAGAGAACATTTCCCCGAAGCTGTAAGCATTTTTATCCTGCCTCCTTCTATCCAAGCCTTGGAAGACAGGCTTCATAAGCGCGGACAAGATTCCGAACAGACCATTACGAGACGTCTTTTGGGCGCCGGCGCCGAAATGGCTCATGCAAGTGAATTTGACTTCGTTATAATTAATTCAGTTTTTGAAAATGCGCTCGATGAATTCTGCGCAATCGTGACCGCAAGCCGTCTCCGTTTTGATAAACAGGCGGCTCGTTGTCGTGACATTTTTATTCAGCTCGGAATCCCGAACTGAATTTGATAGGTTAGATCAATGGCACGTATTACAGTTGAAGATTGTTTAAAAAAGATCCCGAACCGTTTCCAGATGGTTCTCGTAGCATCTGTCCGCGCTCGTCAGCTTTCTCAGGGTCATACTCCTAAGATTGAGTGTAAGGATAAGGCGACTGTTGCCGCACTCCGTGAAATTGCTGAGGGCGTCACAGGCTTAGAAATGCTCAACGGTATAAGATAATAGAAGTTATCTGCACAGTCGGGGTTCGGCTCGCAGCCGAACCCCGTTTTGTTTTTTGGTGAAGCGCAGAAGAAAACACGAAAAATAAAACCTCAGCTAGGAGAGCAACCATGGCCCCGAATACCGCAACTGCAGGAAAAAGCTACGCACAAAAAGCCGCAGACTTGTTCATGACAGCCGTCGGCATGAAATCGGCGACTAAACCGGAGCCCAAGGAGGATGCCTTCGCAGAGGAAAAACTCAACCCTGTCGCGTCTGCCAATCTGCTTGCCGAACGTTGCCGTCAATACCTCTCTAATAGCGACGTTCAGAAAATTCGTGAAGCATTCCGATATGCTGACCAAGCGCATTTAGGTCAATTCCGTAATTCCGGTGCTCCCTACATTACTCATCCGATCGCAGTTGCAGAAATCCTTGCCTCCTGGCACATGGATGCCGAAACCATTGAGGCCGGTCTCATGCACGATGTCTTAGAAGACACGGGCATTACCAAGATCGAAATGAGCGAAAAATTCGGAGTGAAAGTTGCTGAGCTTGTCGACGGCGTCTCAAAGCTGGACAAGCTCAAATTTTCTTCGAATGAAGAGGCTCAGGCGGAAAGCTTTCACAAGATGCTGCTCGCGATGTCCCGCGATGTTCGTGTCATCCTAATTAAGCTTGCCGACCGTCTTCATAACATGCGCACATTGGGCGCGGTTAAGCAGCATAAAAAATTCCGTATTGCTAAAGAGACCATGGATATCTACGCTCCGATTGCGAGCCGCCTTGGTCTCTTTTCTGTTTATAGAGAGCTCTCCGACATGAGCTTCTCTTACATGTACCCGATTCGCTATCGTGTTCTTGAAAAGAAAGTAGCTGAATCCCGTATGCGCAAAAAGAACGCTCTGGATCAGATTTATCACGAAACGTCGGATCGTCTGGCTGCTCGTAAAATCCGCGGCGACGTACAAGGTAAAAACAAATCCCTTTGGCGCATCTACTCCAAAATGAAGGAACGCAAGATCCGCTTTAGCGAAGTGCTGGACGTGCACAGCTTCCGCGTTTTAGTTCCGACAAGGGACGACTGCTACCGCGCCTTAGGCGTGATTCATGAACTCTATAAACCAGTTCCGGGACGTTTCAAAGATTTCGTTGCGATCCCGAAGGCTAACGGTTACCAGAGCCTGCATACCACCGTCATCGGACCTGGCGGTCTCATGGTCGAATTCCAGATTCGCACGGAAGAAATGCATCACATCTGTGAAGACGGTATTACGGCGCATTGGCTTTACCGCGACCGAAATACCTCTGACCAGCTGCAGCGCAATACGATGGATTGGCTTAACGGCCTCCTGGAAATTCAAAAGCAGAGCGGGACTTCTTTGGAATTTATGGAAAATATCAAAGTCGATATTTTCCCCGATCGAGTTTACGTCTTCTCTCCGCGAGGCAGAATTATCCAGCTGCCTAAAGGGTCAACAGCAGTTGATTTCGCTTATCAAATTCATACTGACCTCGGCAATTGCACAATCGGCTGTGAAATTAATGGCGAAACGGCGCCCCTTACTCGTGAACTCAAGAACGGCGAAATGATTAACATCATCAAGGGCGACAAACCCACGCCTAATCCTTCTTGGCTCTCCAGTGTTCGAACCGGTAAGGCAAGAGCTGAAATCCGCCAATATATGCGCTCCCTTTCTGAAGAAGGCAAAATCGAACTGGGCTCCAAACTCTTGGAGAGATCTTCCAAGTCTCATCACTTACCCTATTCAAAAGTCACCAATGAGGATTGGACCCGCGTCTGCAAGGCGAACGGTTTCACAGACAAGAATGCTTTGCTTGATGCAATCGGCTCGGGACAGAAGGACTCCCTCCTGCTTCTTCATCAATTGACCGCCCCCTACACATTGAAGGGTAACGAAACGGCGACTACTGTCCAACAGACCCAAGAACCTGTCTTAGCACTCAAAGGCCAAATCTGCAAGCTTGCGCCCTGCTGCACACCGGCAATGGATGATGTCATCATCGGACATTACATCGCCGGTACCAATACCCTTCATGTTCATCGAAAGGACTGCAGTCACGTTCAGCGTGGAATGAGAACCGACCCTGAAAATTGGCGCGATCTGCAATGGAACAGCCAATATAAAGGCGGCTATCCGGTTAAGTTAGACATTGAATTGACCAATACCCATGCCACGCTTGAAAGATTGACCAGCATGATTGCTCAGCAGCATTCGAGCGTCACGGGCTTTGCCATGAGCCAACAAAACGGCGTGGATAAGGTCGAGCTCACAATCTTAGTGAGCGACACGAAACATCTGCAGAAGATCATCAACGCCATTCGTACGATTGATACCGTTCGACTCGTCAGCCGTCATTTAGAAAGTACGCCGGCGATGAAGCCCGTTGACGTCGAAATCGACGAATAGTTTCCTTACGGTCAATCGAGTAGGGGGACGGGTTTCCCCGCCCCTCTCTCACAGCACCCATCGTGCGGT
>OAUK01000361.1_pt1 | contig 21394 bp, 21 predicted proteins | sample 1495131 | NCBI WGS metagenome assembly OAUK01 (sample SAMEA2580009, study PRJEB22360) | human gut metagenome | biome: human gut; feature: human-associated habitat; material: faeces | place: Denmark | collected 2008/2010 | reverse complement strand
AGGCAGCCGATGGGGCTATTTCTGCGCCCCGGTGCGCCCGAGCGGGCCCACTGTGCTTGTCAGCGCAGCCTCCTTGCGTATCTCTTCCATCTTTCTGCGGCGGTCGAGGGAGTATTCGCTGCCGTGGGTTTCCACGTAGTCGAACAGGCCGTAGGCCTTGTCAAGCAGCACCTGGCGCAGCGGATTCTGCTTGTAGGAGCCCTCGGCGTAGAGCAGTTCGGCCAACATGCCGAGCCGGTCGAGCCGCTCGTCGGGGATCCATTGGTCGTCGGCATAAGTCAAAGTTTCTTCCAGCGAGAGGTGGCCCAGCACTCCTCGGTCGCCCACATACTGCCGGTAGAGGTCTTCCATCTCTTTGTCGCGCTGTTCCTCGCCCTCGTTTTTCTCCAGAAAGCGGGCCACTGCGGCCATAAACTCCTGAAGGATTCTCAGGAAATAGTCTCTTTGTAACATGGTGTCTATTCGTTTTTTATTTTTTCTATATATTCCCACAGTTTCTTGTAGAACGGGTGCCGGCCCAGCGTGGAGACATCGCCGAGGATGATGAGCTTCATCCTTGCGCGGGTGATGGCCACGTTCATGCGCCGCAGGTCGCGCAGAAATCCGATTTGCCCCTCGTCATTGGAGCGCACGAGCGAGATGAGGATGATGTCGCGCTCCTGCCCCTGAAAGCCGTCAACGGTGTTCACTGTGATGCACTGCCGGTAGGGTTTGAAAAACTCCCGCTTGCGGATGAGCTGCCGCAGATACTGCACCTGCGCCCTGTAGGGTGAGATGATGCCCACGTCGATGCGCTCGTCGAGTATGCGCTGCTTGCCTATCTTGGTGAAATACTCTTCGAGCGTGCCCAGCGTGAGTTCGGCCTCGCCCTTGTTGATGCGGCCGAAGGAGGAGGAAACGAAGGATTCGCCGGCAGCCTCACCCTCTTCCCCCGAAGAGGGTGAGGGGGTGAGGCTGTTCGTCTTCCACTCCATCGGATGGTCGTAATCCAATATTCCCCGATGCCTGATTTGCGGGGCACTCACCACTTCGCCGTGATAGAACCAGTCGCTCGAGAAGCGCATGATCTGTTCGTTCATGCGATACTGCACCTTCAGCAGCGTCACCACCTCGGGCTTGTTCTCCACGATGCGCTCCATGAGTGTCTTGCCCAAACCGGCACGCAGGGCCGCAATACTCTTCACTGTGGGTGGCAACTGGCAGTGGTCGCCCGCCAACACCACGCGCGAAGCCTTGCGAATGGGAATCCAACAGGCCGCTTCGAGCGCCTGGGCCGCCTCGTCGATGAAGAGTGTGGCATACTTCTGCCCGTCCAACAGGCGATGGGCAGAGCCCACGAGCGTGGAAGCGATGACGCGTGCTTCACCGAAAAGTTCGCTGTTGATGCGTATTTCGATCTCTGCTGCTCTCGATTTCAACCGCTCCAACTTCTGATGGTAGTCTCCCGAGCCACGCCGGCGTCGGCTGCGGAGTTCGCGTATGGTCTTGCGTATGGCCCACAGTTGCGGATAGTCGGGATGGCTCTCGAAGCGCCTCTCGTAGGTGAAAGAGAGCATCTTGTCGTTCACACGCGACGGATTGCCTATGCGCAGCACGTTGATGCCGCGGTCGGTGAGCTTTTCGCAAATCCAGTCTACGGCCATGTTGCTCTGCGCGCACACCATCACCTGACTCTCACGCATCAGCGTCTCGTTGATGGCCTCCACGAGCGTGGTGGTCTTTCCCGTGCCCGGAGGCCCGTGTACAATGGCCACGTCCTTGGCCCGCATCACCTCGTTGACGGCCTGCTCCTGCGTGGGATTGAGCCACGGGAAGCGCGTCGGGGCAAAAGTGAAACGGGCGGCCTTCTGCGATGAGTAGAAGAGGTCGCGCAGATAGGCCAGCCGATTGTTCTTGGCATGGATGACGCGGTCGAGGGCATCGAACATCGTCTTGTAGCTCGTCTCGTCGAAAGAGAGTTGCACCCCGAGTTCTTCGCCCACTGCCTGCAAGTCTGCCAGCGGAGCAGAGTCGGGCACGGCGACCACCATGCGGTCGCCGTCCACGTAAGACACCGTGCCCGTGAAGTTGAAATAATACAGCTTGTCGTCACCTTTTGCCGAGCGGAAGAACATCACCGGACGGCCGAACTCAAAGTTGTGTTCGATGTCCTGGTCCTGCAAGCGGAACACTTCGAGCGTCAGTTGGTTGAGCGAGTTGTAGAAACTCTTGCCCACACGCAGCGGAAACCACGCGTCGCCACGCTTCACTTTCCGCGCCATGCCCATGCTTTCGGTCTGTTTGCGGAAGGTTTCCTTCTCGGTGTAATACTCCAGTTGGAGCAGGGTCCGCTGTCGTTGTAGTGCCTGTATCGGTGATTCCATGATGCAAAGTTAGCCAAAAATCCCCGATAAGGCCGCCTCTGCACCATAACTTTTGCGTGTTCCCTCGATTTAACAGAGTTTAACCGCCGGCGGGGCACAAATGTTACCTGCCCGTTGCGCCTGTCATTTGTAACTTTGCAACGGAAACAGGAGAAAGGGCCGCGAGGCCTATTGCACATTATATAAAAACATGATGAAGACATGGATACATCAAGATTGAATTTTCAAGATTGGCCGTTGGATTTGCTGGTTGACTACGCTTTGAAGGTACACCATCGCACTATCCGCCGCGAAGGGCCTGCAACATTGGCTTTGGTCGAGAAGGTGGTCGGTGAAAACGAAGTGATGCCCGAGGTGAGAGAACTCTTTGCCGGGTCGCTTGAAGCTCTCGAAAGCCATCTGATGAAGGAAGAGAACGTGCTCTTCCCTTTTCTCTACGAACTCTACAAGGCTGACGAGGACGGTCTGAAAATCGAACAGATGCACTGTGGGACCATCGGCAACCCCATCCGTGTGATGATGATGGAACATGGCGACGAACTTGCCCGCCACGAGCGCATCGCCGCTCTCACCAACCACTACACCGCTCCTGCCGATGCCTCTGCCGACTATCGTACGCTCTTGGCCCGTCTCGAAGAGTTTATGGAAGCCTTGAAAGAGCATATCCATGTGGAGAATGATATCATCTTCCCGGGATTCTTAGAGGTAGAGCAGCGTGTGGTGACACACGGCTACCGGTTCTGATGCACCCCCGCAGCACAACATAAAAATAACTGAAAAGAGAACAAAAAGGCATACTGTGGGTATGCCTGCAACGATGAGGATACATCAGAAGAGGTGTATCCTCGTCACTTTTCCAACGATTTTTCCTGATTTGGATGCCATTACCGGTCACCATTCAGATACAAACTTCTATCTTGAGTTTGCCTCCCAGACCGCGCTCCACGACATCAAATAAGGTCTTGAGTGTGATATTCTCCCCGTCGTTTTCTATCTTCGAGATGAAAGTCCGTTTCTTCTCCACCTTATTGGCAAGTTCTTCTTGCGTCATTGCCATTTGCTCCCGTGCCGACCGGATTTGGAAACCGATGCGCAATGCTTCCAATTCCCGTTCTATTCTGTCCCGTTCCGGACTGCCTGCTTTTCCGTAATACTTGTCTTTAATTTGGTCTAATGTCGTTGTTTTCATTGTTGTTCCTCCATCTTTTTCTCTTCGTAATATTCACGCATGAGCCTTTCTGCCCTTTGTATTTCGCCCTTGGGGGTCTTTTGTGTCTTCTTTTGGAATCCACTCAACAACACCACTAACTTGTTATCATCAAAGAAACAGAACACGCGGAAGATATTATTCCCAAGTTGGATGCGTATCTCGAACATTCCATTTGTCCCTTCAATGTATTTCAAATAGTTTTGAGGAATATGTTCTGTCTGCTCCACAATATCCAGCACCTTGATGATTTTGTCACGTACCTTTTGAGTTTGTGCCTTGAAAAAATCTTCAAAATAATGCTTATATGTTACAACTTCTCTGACTTTCATGGTACAAAGGTAATTTATAAGTTACGTATATGCAAATTTTTAGATGAAATTTTTGTTTAACGGTATTGGCTTTTTGATGCTTTACCTATTGAGAAGACGGCGCATCCAATTCCTATTGAATTGTAATACACCGTCATAGAAGCAAGGTAAATTATAGTCTTTGTTTCTCCTCGTTACCCGCTCCCGTCCCCTTATATTTGCTGCGGGTGGCATTGAAGGTGTAACGAATGGTGAGTGAAACTTCACGGGTGTCAAGAAACTTGTGCATGTCCATCTTCCGTATGTCACTGTAAATGGTTACGGCGGTTCTTGAAGTGTTGAATAAGTCTGTTCCTTGCAGTTTTATGCTCCATCTGTCTTTATCAAACGCTTTGTATAGACTGAGATCAAACCGATGGGCACCTTTTATATACATATTCTCCGATTCCCCTGAAGTTCTTAGCGAGAAGTCGGCATTCAACCATATATCTAAAGGAAGATTTATCGCATTGTTGAAACGCACGATTCCGATAGGCCTGTTAAGGCTCTTTTGTTGGCCTTTGAATGAGATGTCATAGAATTGTTTTATAATGGCTCCCATCAGTTGTGGATGATATTTGCCCAAACCGGGAGACAGATTGAGCATTGCCGAAAACTGATTGTACGACTGTGCATTCTGCTTTTGAATGAGCGCTATGTCTTGATTGTCCTTATATTGTGTATAGACAGAGATGATGTCATTTGAGGTATGGGTGTAGTCCAACATAAAAGTTATCCACTTCCAGTTGGCATTTAGCGTAAGGTTATCTTTATACGAAGGTCGGAGGGATGGATTTCCCGATTGATATGTGTATCGGTTTATGTATTGTATATGGCTATTGAGTTGATTGTAGGCTGGGCGGGTTATTTTCCTCGCATAGCTAAGTCTCATTCTGGCATTTCCGATAGGATAAGTAAGCATCACGGAAGGAAAAAGGTTGTGGTATGTACGGCTTTCCGTGCTGCTCTTTACACCATTATACAAGTAGTCATTGTTTACATGTTCCCATCTCATGCCGACAGTGGCTGATAGTTTTCCCAAGCGTTGAAGTGCCTCTAAGAATAAGGCACTGTTGTTTTCTTTAATTTTTATATGGTTGGATGAGAGGAATGTTTCTTCCGTATCGTAGGAGTCTTTTCTATTTGTAAAACTCCATTCTGTTCCGAAAGTGATATGTCCGTTTCCGATGTCCCTCGTTACTACAGCTTTTGCTGCAAAAAGGCTGTTGGCTACACCATTAGTGGTGAAAAAAGTTCTGTCCCCCGTATCTGTTGCTACTTCCATTACGTCTTGCCTATTATTTTGGGATGTCCGCATGGCGTCCATATTGATGTCCAGTTGCCATTTATTCATTTTCCCCGAATAGTAGCTACTAAGTAGGTGCTTGTGAGAATACAACTTGGTTGTCTCTGTGTTTGACAAGCTATTAACCAAAGTTTCATCTATGTTGAAATGGGTGTTGGATGAGTTACCGGAGGATGAAGGATGATAACTGAAATCATAAATCAATCCTAATGAATGATGTTCATTGAACGTATAGTTTATTCCGACTTTCCCGGCATACAGCCGTTGGTTAGAGGTGCGCTTGTTGGCGTTTGTCTGTTGAAGGAAATGTGAGCCGTAAGTATATTGGTTCATGTTGATAAATTGTCTTTCGCGGCTTTTCTCATACTCTACCATGCCGAACATATCGAGTTTTCCTCTTCTGAAATTAAGATTCAGTTCTTCCAAACCGTGCGCATAATGTTGAACTGCCATCATAGTCCGATTGTTGATACTTACCCCCTCGCCCACGGCCTTTATTGTTGTGATGCGGACAATGGCTTTTACCGTTGCATCATATTTTGCACCGGGAGTAGTTATGACTTCAACGTTTTTTATTTTTGAAGAAGCTATTTGATCTAACTCTGACTCGTTGTACATGAGACGACCATTGATGTAAAAAAGGGGAGTTCCTTTTCCAATCACCTCTATTTTCTTTCCATTGTCAATGACTCCCGGAACCCTTGACAATACATCAAAAGCCGTACCGACCTTTGCAAGAAACGTTCCTTCCACGCGTGTGACTAAGGCTTCATTTTTGAGTGTAGTCAGAGGAGCTGCTCCTTTCACCGTCACGGCGTGCAGGGTCTGTGCCTCGGGTTGCAGACGGATGAGGCCGGTCTGTTCCGTGGAAAAGGTTTGGTAGAGGGTCTTGTAGCCCACATAACTGATTTTGGCGAGCACCTGTTCGGGCTCATAAGGTATGACGAAGACGCCACTCTCGTTGCTCACGCCGCCGGCAATAATAGTGGAGTCGGCCACGGAGAGGAGGACGATGTTGGCAAAGGCCACGGGTTCGTTGTGTTCGTCGACGATTTTGCCCGTGAGATGGCGGCTCGTCTTGTGGGTACACTCCACGAGCAACACCCGATCGAGTTGGGTCATGCGGATGGGGTAGAAGCCGATGATTTGCCGGATAGCATCGGGCACCGACCGGTTGTGGACGTGCGTGGTCACTTTGAAATCTTCCAAATCGTCGTAGATGAAGTTGACTACGTATTTGTCTTGAAGCACGTTAAGTTCTTTCAGCGCCGCTGCCACCGACACATTATTATATTGTCGGTTGATATACTGCGCGTGGAGTTGGCAACAGAAGGCGCAAAGCAGGAGTGAGGATAAGATTCTGTTCATGGTCTATTCTACGATGATGGCATTGTCGGTATAGGTGATGTTGATGCGCTCGAAGCCGTTGAGCAGTTCTATCTGCCGGGGGAGTGGTTCGTGTTTGTCCCACTTGAAGTAGAGACGGAGGTGGCGGGCTGCCTCGTTGGAGAAGACGAGCCGGGCATGATAGAAAACACTCATGGCCGTGAGCACTTGCTCCAGTTCGGCATCTTCAAACGTGACCGGTGCCATATCTACCGTGTCTCTCGGCGCGTCCGCTGTCTGTCGGGTGCCGGCTTTAGGTACCGTCTGCGTGGATTGAGGCTTCTGCACCGTCGTGGCAGAAGGAGAAGACGGCGCAAAGACGCCCCAATGGAGCGCTGCAGCAAGAGCCGTTCCCGAGAGAAACACTATGCTGATGGCTGCTGCCGCCGCTTTAATGCTGCGCCGGCGGGAGAGCCGGTGGCTGTCGGCAAACGTGCGCCACGCCTCGTCCACATCCACGCTCCCGGCCTCACTCCTCGTCAAGGCCCGCTTGGTCAGGGTCATGGTGTGGGCAAAGGCTTTGATGTCTTTATCCTCAAGCAGTTCGGTTATCTGCTCGGCGGTGTAGTTCTCCGGATGTTCCTGCATGTCGAGAAACCTCATCCGTTTTTCTTCCCGAAGTTTTGTTGTCATTGTTCTGCTTGTTTAAAGTGGTTTCTTAAACTGTCCATGGCCTGCGAGAGATGATGATACACGGTGACCCGGCTCACGCCCGTGGCCTCTGCTATCTCCTTGTATGAAAGCCCTTGCAGGTGGCGCAGATGGAGAATCTGCCGTCGGAGGGGAGGTTGGAGGGCGTTGATGGCCACCATCACCCGGTCGAGCAGTTCGCTGTCTTCCTCGACTGTGAGCGGTTCTCCCTCGGCGAGCAAGAGCCGGACGGCCCGTTCCCTGACCGACTTGTGGGCTATCACGTTGAGGCAGCGGTTGCGCACGCTTCTCAGCAGATAGCCCTCTTCGCTCTCGGGCAGCAGGGTGATAGGCTCCCGGAGCAGCCGGGCGAAGACCTCACTCACTGCGTCCCGGCTCTCGGCGTCATCGTAGAGGATGGTTTTGGCCAGATGATACATCTTCTCATAATGACTTCTGAAGAGCCGCTCTATGTCCGTCTTTTTTCGTTTCATACATTACTATTACAGTTCAGAACCCCAAAAAGCTAAGTAAAAAGGATAAAAAGTTAACAAGTAGACGTGTAGATGAGCAGATAAGTTGCGTGTGAAGTGGAAAATTATCGTGGGGAAACGGATTCTTTTCTACAGGAAAAAAGTTAAGTAACTTGTCTACTCGTCTACTTGTCACCCCGCCATCTCCCCTTCCCATTGTAAAGATACGACAAATCTGTCGGACAGTAAAAAGTTTATGCTGTGGTTACACCTGTAATTTTGCACATATCCGATGGCTTTCTTCGGAAAAAGCCGTAACTTCGCGACATGGAAGAAACGATCAGGCTCACCGGCGTGGACATAGGCTATCGCGACCGGCGGGAGACGAAGACGGTGGCTCGCGGGCTGTCGGCTGTGTTGCAAAGCGGCGAAATGACGTGCCTCTTGGGGGCCAACGGGGTGGGCAAATCCACGCTGTTGCGCACCCTCTCTGCCTTTCAGCCCCCCCTTGCCGGTGAGGTGGCACTGTTTGGAAAGTCACTCGCGCGTTATAGTCAAAAGGAGTTGGCCAAGACTATCGGGGTGGTGCTCACCGTCAAACCCGATGTGCAAAACATGACTGCGCACGAACTCGTGGGCATCGGCCGTTCGCCCTACACGGGTTTCTGGGGCACCCTCTCGCCCGCCGATGAGGCCGTCGTGGCCGACGCTTTGGCAATGGTGGGCATCAGCCGGTTGGGCGAAAGGACGATTCACACCCTCTCCGACGGCGAGCGACAAAAGGTGATGATAGCCAAGGCGTTGGCCCAGCAGACCCCTGTCATCTTTTTGGACGAGCCCACGGCCTTTCTCGACTTCCCGAGCAAGGTGGAGATGATGCAGCTGTTGCGCCGTTTGGCCCACGAGATGGACAAGACGGTGTTTCTCTCCACCCACGATTTGGAGCTGGCCCTGCAGCTCGCCGACCGCCTCTGGCTCATGGAACCCGACAACCGTTTGAGCATCGGCACTCCCGCTGAACTGGCTGCCGCAGGAGCCTTGAGCCGCTACGTGGAGCGCAAGGGCATCGTGCTTGACAGAGCCTCGCTCACCATCCATGTCGGGAGGCGCGAGTCTGAGGGCTCCTCTGTGGTGTAAAACTATTTGTTCGTTTTCGGCCTCTCTGTTTGCGATATTTGTGCCGAACGCCCCATTCGTTGCAAATACGCGAGTTTTGGCGATACTTTTAAAATGCTGAAAATCAGTCGTTTGAATTTTCTTGACGCGTGACGGAGGCCGGAAATGGCCCTGAAAGGGCCCAAACGGGCTTGCAAAAGGGGCACCGTTGCACGGCAGTTGAGCCCCTTTGAGCTTTCAACTGTGGCTCTTTTGCAAATTCGAAGAGCCCGAATGAGAATGTCAGTGGACTTTCCGGGTGATTTAAAACCGGTTTTCCGTTCTGATTGGAGAATTTTGGTGGAGGTGTTTTTGTTGATATTCTTCGTTGTTACAAAAGTATCTTTAAGCTATAAATGCAAAGAGGATGTGTCGTGAAACACATCCTCTTTATTGATGGTCGGGATGAGGCGAATTGCACTTTCAGGTAAAGAAAGTGTAATTCACTGATAATCAATAGGGCATTTCTGTTAAAATACATCTTTTTCGCCGAGTTTGCACCGACTGTCCAATATTTATAATCTTTTGTGTATCAAAGTTTTGAGTGATTCCTGCAAACTTACATTATATCAATTTGACCGACAAATCACCCTCCTTTGTAACTTGGGTATAGCCGGACTATCCGGCCACGGCCACTTTTTTGCCAGTGTCCGGTAAATCCTTGAGCAGCCTTTCCGTTAGCCTGTCTATAGTGTCCTGTTGCTTCTCAATCGTCTTCTGCTGAGCTTCTATCATGGCATATAGTTTCTTTTTGTCCACATCATCCCGTGCAGCCTCCTCTCCCATGACAAGCCAATTAGCATCAACCCAAGCGAAGTTTTCTATGATTTTCACGAGACTCTCATAGTTTGGAGAATTTCTCCCTGATATGATGTTGTTTGCCGTTGTCCAAGGTATTCCGAGCTTCTTGGCGAACGTACTTACGCTATGTCCCTCTTTCTCAATGATTTGAGAAATTCTATCGGTTATCGTTTCTTTTTCTTTCATTACTATGATTTAAATTAACGGTAAAACAAAAAGGAAAAATAATCACCCAAATATTTTGTTATGTCAAACAAATATTGCATCTTTGCATTGTGATAATATTTTTTCAGTACGAAAATAATAATAATATTTGAAATAACATCGAAAACAACTTAAAATTATGGCAATGGATTTTGTTAGTTATGTAAATTCGCTCCCCAATCAGCGTCAGGAAATGACGGAGCAACTTCAGAAGCTGTGTCGAGTTTCGGGCATCACAATCTATCGTTGGCTGAGAGGGGATACCCGACCGGATGCTCTGAAGAGAAAGGTTATCGCAGAGTACCTCCACATGAGCGAGGACGAACTATGGCCGGAAGTGATGCAATCAAAAGATGTATGAGGAGTGTGGAAACTGCCAGTTTCACCGAAACTGTATCAACGGATTATATTGCATGAAGTTGAAAGAGTATGTGCAATACTGTCAGGGTAAAAAATGTAAAAACAAAACAGAAAACCAATGAAAGTTAGAGATTTTGAAAGAGCGATAGATGCACTTAGTGCAGACATCACCATTGACGAGATGAAGCTGAGACATTCCGATGTCAGGCAGGTCAATGCCCACACGGACAATCAGCTGATTGTATGGGACGAATACGGGCGGGCATTCTCCGCAGGAAAAGAAAGCGGGCATGAAATGCTCCTTGCCGCCGTGGAGGACGGAAACATCGTTGGAATGTCCGGCATGCCTGTGGAAAGAGATAAAAGTTTTGACCTTAAATTTGAATGACTATGGCCAGCATCAGAAAGGTAAGAAAAGCCTTTAAGCGCAAGAACGGTATCAAGAAGTTTAGTGTCCGGTTCAAATTCAAAAACGGAGTAACACGCTTCACACCAACGATGAGGAAAGTTCTCAGACGGAATGTAACAGAATTACTCAGAACTAATTTTGCAGCGTGGAATGTTCATTGACATGGATAGTTGGGGAAAATTTTCCATCAACGATTTAAGCGAAAAGGATCTAAGACTACTCTACGAAGCCTTGAAGGTATATGCCCAGCACAATCTCGGTCGCATCCACCCGGAAGATAATGTAAGGATATTCGTTTTTGACAATGAGTTTAACGGTATAATGCGACATGAGTAACAATGGCAACAAAAGATGGACCGCCGAGGATGCAGAATATGTCAGGCAGCATCTTGGCAAGGTCTCGCTTGAGGATATGGCTGCACATTTGGAGCGTAGCTCGATGTCCGTCAGGCTCTACATACTGCGGAACAGACTGACGGTCGGTCGCACGGTGAAGCGTAACCTGCTGCTTGCAATGCTCAAGATAAAATTCAGACATCCCGAGGATTTCTGTCCGACACGAGCTTTTTATAAAGAAACGGGCATCGGACAGCGTCGGTACTGGGATCTGTACTTCGGCAGGAAGGCAATCACCGGCAAGGAGTATGCTGCCGTGGCAGAATACCTTGGAATAACGATACATGAGGCGTTCGAATCACGCCAATTGGAACTATTTGAGGAAGATGAGAAATAATATGATTGACAAATTATTCATAGAAAAAGTTAAGTCGGCTCTGAACATCGTAAATGTGGTGGAGTCCTTTACGCATCTGCACAAGGCGGGTGTGAACTATAAGGGAGTCTGTCCGTTCCATGACGACCACACCCCCTCGATGGTGGTAAGCCCGTCAAGGCAGACCTACCACTGCTTCGTCTGCGGAGCGAGTGGAGATGTCATCTCGTTCATCCAGCACCACCTGAACATGACCTTCGTGGAAGCCCTGCGATGGTGCGCCACACAGGCAGGTCTTGAATTCCCTACCAAGGAAATGACGCCGGAGGAGGAAGCACGGTACAAACAGAAAGAGGCACGACTCATAGCTATCGATGCTGCAGCCAAGTTCTTTCAGAAGAACCTGCCACAGGCTGAGTCTTTCCTTGTCTCCCGAGGATATACCTTAACTGATAAGGCTCTCGCAGACTTCGGCGTAGGCTATGCCCCTGTGGGGAACTTGGCTATGAACGAACTCACCAAGGCAGGCTATTCATTACAACGACTCCAAGAGGTAGATGTCGTTGGCAGCAATGAGGGACGGACTTATGACAGGTTCCGAGACAGACTGATGTTTCCATTTTATGACATACAGGGACACATTATCGGTTTTTCCGGGCGCATCATCACCCCGAGAGAGGGCGTCGGCAAGTATGTGAACACAGGTGAGACCCCGCTGTTCACCAAGGGCAAGCACATTTTCGGACTCTACCAGGCACGGAAGGCTATCGGCAAGCAGGGATTTGCCTATCTGGTGGAGGGGCAGTTTGATGTGATGTCGCTGTACAAGATGGGGGTGGAAAATGTCATCGGTGGCAGTGGAACGGCATTCACGGATGACCAGGTAAAGCTGCTGCTGCGCTTCACGGACTATGTAGTCATGGTATATGATGCAGATGCTGCCGGTGTTAAGGCCTCACTGAAAAACTGCGAGCTGCTGTTGAAAGCCGGGGCAAAGGTAAAGTGCATCCGCCTGCCGAAAGGAACCGACCCCGACGAATTTGCAAAAGCCAATGGCAGCCGGACACAGGACAAACTGAAGGAGCTGACAGAAACTTTCCCAAAAGCGCTGAAAAGAATGTTGATTCCGCATGGCTGTAAAGACGAGACCACCATCAGCGACGGTCTGAACACCATCTGTTCGCTCGTTGCATGCGTAGGCGATGCCGGTCTCCGACTGGAGTATGTCAAGTCGGTAGCTGCTGATTTCAAGAGCAAAATAGGAATCGTCGATGGCAAGGTGCGCAGCTTCCGTTTGAAAATACAGGAAGCCCTGCCGAAAACAAAGATACAGGCCGGGCTATTCGGTGTCGATGCGCTGAAAGAAAATATAGAGAGTGACCGCCCGGGCATACTGACCTCCGTCATGCAGGATTTCCTCGATGGATACGGTGAGGAGCCTATCGTGTATATAGCAGGTCGCCCGTCAAGCAACGACATCCAGGAACTGCGCAGGGTCTATTGTTATTTTGTGTCTTCCGAGACTGGCTGTGCCATCAACAACGATGGTGAGGAAAACGACTATCTGCACACATTGGCGGAGATGTTCCGTTCGGGCATCAACATACAGATGACCTACAACGACTCCACAGGCTCTTTCGTGGATTATTACATCGGTCTGCACGGCAGATTCTTGGAGAACTATTCGGGCGACCGTGTTCCTCTCATCTCAAGATGTATTGAACTGACCTCTTACGCAGAGGATACCGTCGTAACGGTCAACCGTAACCATTACTGCTCAGTATTGAAACTGACCAAGGGACAGTTCGATGAGATCCGCAAGCCGTTCGTGCAGAAACGGAAGTCTGCCATGAAGGTAAGTATGCAGACCGACAATCTCGATGACGAGGATTTCGATGTAAACGAGCCGCCTGACTATGTGCAGGAGAATGAGGAGTACCACCGCATGTGGAAGGAATGTGGCTATTACCCCCGGCTCAACAAGAAGAGCGAACCAGTCTGTTATATGTTCCGCAACAAGAACGGCAACGGCATGACGCAGGTCGCCGATTTCTTCATGACGCCCCTGCTACACATCTTCTCTGATGACTTCGAACAGAACAAGCGTGTGCTGCGCATTAACCGTCGCTACTACGACACGCCCATCTACATAGAAATCCCTTCAAAGGCTCTGCTGAAGATGTCATCGATAGAAGAAGTGCTCATCAATTACGAGGCGGTGAATTTCAACGGCGAAGAATGGCAGTGGAAAGCCATCAAGACTTATATGAGCCGTCACTTTGTGATGTGTTCGGAGATTAAGACATACGGCAACCAGCAGAGTGAAGGAATGAGCCGCAAGGGCGATGAACAGTTCTTTGCGTTTGCAAACGGAATCTTCCACAGCGTGGACGGGCAATGGAGGTTTGAGCCGGTTAACGAACTGGGTGTTGTTACACACAATAAGAACAACTACTATCTGCCTGCCTTTTCGACAATTTACGCCGGCAGCGGCAAGCAATCCGACAAATACGAACTCATCAGTCAGCTCGTCTACAAGGAGGTTCCTGCAGAGAAAAGGGTAACCTTCGAAAAATGGGCCGGGCTGATGGATCGGGTCTATAAAATCAACGACAACGGCAAGTGGGCAATCATATTCGCCATCATGTGCGCCTTCCGAAGCAATATCCACTGCATCGACAGATTGTTCACGGCTCCGTTCTTTATGGGTCCCATGTCCTCGGGTAAGACGCAGATTGCGATTTCAATCCGCTCCCTATTCATCTCCCCCAATATTCCTATCTTCAACCTTAACACCGGCACCGATGCTGCCATGGCCACCATCATGGGCATGTTCAAGGATGTGCCTGTTGTACTCGACGAATACAACAACAAGGACATCAGCGACAATAAGTTTCAGGCTTTGAAGGGCATCGTTTACGACGGCGACGGCAAGCAAAAACGAAAGGGTACATCAGGACGGGAAATTGAAAACGACAAGGTGTTCGCTCCGGTCATCATCTGTGGACAGGAGACGCCCCAGCGAGATGACAATGCTTTGATGAGCCGTGTGATCGTTTGCGAGGTACCAAAGCCCCGGAATCGCACACAAGAAGAAGTCCGGATTTTTGAGGAACTAAAGACCATAGAAGACCCTAACAAGATAGGTCTGTCAAATGTACTCTTGCAGATATTGGAACTTCGCCCCATGTTCATGGATCATTTCCGACAACTCAAGCAGGAGGCATACAGCGAACTCAAGCAGGATGTCATCAACTCCGGCGAAATGGACCGCCTGATGAAGACCGCCTCTCTTTTCCTTGGTACGGTGAAACTGATAGAGCGATATTCCAATCTGCGCCTCCCTTTCACATACGACGAGTTCTTCAAGATTGCCCGGGAAAAGATAAGATTCCAGCTCTCACTTATTCGCAGCACTGATAAACTGGCCATGTTCTTCACGGCTGTCAACAACATGATTGACACCAAGCAGGTCATCGAAGGCCGTGAGTTCCTTATCGAGCAGCCCAAAAAGGTTACAGGTAAGGATTCCCGAGGCGACTCGCACACCTTTACTTTTGAGCCAGGTACGAATGTCATGTTCCTGCGCATGAGTGCCGTATTCAGCATTTTCGACCGCAGTGGCTACAACAGCGAGGGCAGCACGCTCTCGACCTTGGAGCAGAATCTGCGAAGCCACCCATCCTATATCGGAACCGTACCTTCCCGTCGCTTCACGTGGGAGGAGACCATCGAGGTTCCGAGAAACGACGACCAGGAGACAATGGTCAAGATCCGCAAGCCGAGGAGTACATCAACCAGCGCAATCATCATCGACTACGATAAGTTCAAGGAATTGTACAATATTGACTTCCGTAGAACATATATCGAGGAGCCGGCACCTGCGGAAGAACCAGAGACACCACCAGTAACTGCCAGCATGACCATAAGCCAAGACCTCCCATTTGCTCCTATGGAGGATAGTGATGAACCATTTTAATTAAGGAATTATGGATTTAAGAAAATATAGAATTTGCAAAGCTGCACCTTCCGAATGTAGTAGCCCATGTGATTTATGCGAGTTAGTCGATTGCATTGGTATTGACGAGTGTGAAGAATATTATGGATCCCGCACATATTTCAAATTAGGGACACCAATACTTGACGCTTGTTGCGGAGGTAAAATGTTCTATTTTGACAAAAACGACGAACGTGTGTTATTCCAAGATATACGGAATTTCCAGACAACACTGTGCGACGGGAGAGACTTTGAAGTAAAGCCCGATATCCAAGCGGATTTCACAAATATGCCCTATCCAGACGAAAGTTTCACTATGGTAGTATTCGACCCACCTCATTTACTTCGTAATATTGGCAATTCTAAGTTTGCAGACATATATGGTAGTCTTAACCCAAAAGCATCCCCCACCGGCTATCAGCAAATCAAATACGGAGCTTTACAAAACAACAATTGGCGCGATATGCTAAGGAACGGCTTTTCAGAGTGTTTTCGTGTATTAAAGCATGGAGGCTTTCTCATATTCAAATGGAATGAAACGGATATTAAAACTTCTGAAATTTTGAGACTAACAAAAGAGAAGCCTATTTACGGGCACATTTCCGGGAAACGTTCTAATACCCATTGGATATGTTTCATGAAAGGCTGATGTAATTTCGAATATAAAATCTATGTTACCAAGAGTATATATACCCCCAATTTAACTATGTAAAGGTACTAAAAAAATCCGATATTACCAAATAAAAATCATATTATTTTGTGCCAAAAAGGCATATATTTTCCTCAAGCAGAGCCGTGCCAGTTCGGATGAATAGGTACGGCTCATTTCATTTCAAATTGGACGGAGGCAGGCGTAAAATCCCCCGTACCCCCTAAATTTTCAAGAAAGCAAGGAAAACACGACTTTTGAAAAATAATTTTCAGAAAAACACTATCCTACAATCCTACAATCCTACAAGTCGTTTTCTTTTCAAACTTGCATATATAACATAACAAACAACATATCAAATAGTTATGTTATAATAATCAATTGAATGTAGAATTATTTCTGTTTGTAGGTTTGTAGGACGATGTAGGAAATAGAATTTTTGGTGTTTTTACCCAGTTGTGAATACCAACCCTACAAAATGTACTGTTTCGTAGGTTTGTAGGATGAAATATTAGAGTGATATTATCAAATATTTGAGTGAATTATTTTTGTTAATTCATTGAAAATCACTATCTTTGTATCATTGATTTATAAATTTGTAGGAATGTAGGACGGTAGGAACAGAAAAAGACAAAAAGAACATGGAGAAAGAAAAATGGGTGAGAAAACGAGTGGTGGCCATTCGGATAGAGCCATACCTTGCAGAATATATCTCAGCAAAATACGAGGCAGATGCCGTGACCGGAGGTATTAGGATACCTTGCAGCACTGACCTGTATTTCTGCGTGTGGGAACAAATGTCCCGTCAGCGTACCAACCAGCCGGATGTTACCGATGGCAATCTCCGCATTCACCTTCCATTCCGCAAGGCTGGCACTTGCTCGCCTTGGAAGGATCCTGCCTACTACAACTACCTTTCTGCATCAGCCTCCAGGGAGATAGAGAGTCAGATTCGTCGGATGTTCAACTTCGAGCTGCATCGTGTGCTGCTGGAGAATGAGGAGTTCGGCCGAGAGCGCAGAAACCTTGATGTCATCTATGATTTTATCCGTGCCTACCAGTTGAAATCCATCTCGTCTGACGCATTGTTGAAGAACTATTACCGTTTCCGTAACCGTCTGCGGCCAAAGAAAATCCGACGATACCAGAAAACTTCATGCAATTAATATCATTTAACACAGACCGAACAGGCTTTTTCGTCATTCAAAATCATAGGCTATGATAGAGTTCTCAAATCTTATCCAAGTAACACCGATTGCCTCGGGCAATTCCAACCCAGCCAAAGTATATGAATTTGTAGCGGATTCCTTCTCCTACAATCCCCAACTCACTGACAATGATGCTGGTAACTACTGGAATTGCGATAAGACACTCGTGATAGACTTGCCCGACAATGATGTGCGCCGTTTCTTTTCTATTGAGCGCAATGCCATCGTAAAGATAAGGACCTCTGACCGACGGGACTTTCAGATAGGGACATCCGACACTCCTGCCCGGGTACAGATTTCTTCTAACTTGACATCCGCCAACCTCGTCATCAAGTGCAAAATGCTTACCGACCCGTTATTATAAGTCTTTTGCCTACACCTTATTATATAGTAAATTCGCATCAAAAATATTTTGATGAACGAATTACAGAACCTTCTTGTTTCGGGGAAGCCGTTGTTTATCACCATCGACGGCTTTCGCCAAGCCATGCTCGCTGCTTTTCCACTCAATGGCAAGACCGAAGAACGGGCCGGTGTAAAGGCGACTTTCGGCTTTACACCGGCCGAAGTGGCTGCTTATCTGAAAGACCACACTTGGTATCAGTTCGAGACACATGTTGCCCTTGAGGAACTTAAGAAGGTACTGGTGCAGGACAGTGATGCACCGGCCGTGACGCTTACCGACGAGTTCGACGATGACCAGCTCCCCGACAACTCCATTGCCTACCACCGTGTATGGGGTACGGTCACCGCTGACAGCAACTGGTACTTCTCATCTAAGCAGCTCGCAGCCGACCTTCAGGCAGCCGAAGCCAATCCGCAGATTTCCTGCCATTTTCTGCATATCAACTCCCCCGGGGGCGAGGCGTGGTATCTCGACCGTCTGAGCGAAACGCTGCGTGCTTGTCAGAAACCAATTCTCACTTTCTATGAGCAGATGTGTTGCTCGGCCGGCTATTATATCGGTTGTCATGGCAACCGTATCTATGCGCTTACCGACAACGACTATGTCGGCTGCATCGGCACAATGTGTAGTTTCTACGACTTTGAGCCTTACTTTGCAAAGCTCGGTATCAAGCGTGTAGAAGCCAAGGCCACCAATTCCGATTTGAAAAACAAGACCTTCGACGACCTGCGCCATGGCAAGGACGAGAAATTTGTACACGACATTCTCGATCCGCTCAACGCCCAGTTCCTTGCTGAGGTACGTTCCCAGCGCAGCCAACTCGCAGAGTTCCCCGATGATGCGCCCGCACTGCGTGGCGAGACCTTCTATACCCCACAGGCGGTGGAGCTCGGACTTGCCGACGGGAGCCGCACGATGCCGGAAGCCATGGCCGAAGCGCTGGCCATGGGCAGGGAGCATGCCGAGGCCCAAAAGTTGAAAAATGCCATATATACTATTGTGTAATTTTAATTTTTAGTTTTTATGAATTTCAAAGAGAAACTTACCTCCGTTCTCGAATTCCTGCACCTCAAGCAGAAGTTCGATGACAAAAGTCTTTCCAAGGAAGAGTTCAACGCTGTCGTGGCCGAATACCAGAAGAAGTATCTGGTCACGCTCAACGATGACCTCGCCGCGGAGCAGACTGCGCAGCAGACCGCACAGCAGGCTGCAGAGTTCCAGACCACGCTCAACACCATCCAGTCGGTTCTCAACGGCATAGAGACAACGGCTGCCACAGAGGGTGACGAGGGCGCACGGCAAAACCAGCCACAAAGCAATGCCACGCTCGAGGGCATTCTTGAAAGCATCAAGGGGATGCGCGCCGACTTCAAGGCAATGGCCGAGAAGCCTACACCTGATGTCCCGGCACAGACCGTCAGTGCTTCTCCGCTCAACATCAACGGATTCGGCAATACACCCGAATATTTGTTTGGTGTCGAGCATCCTTTGTTTTCCATGAAGGACCGCTGGAATCGAATTGCAGCCAATCCCCGTGCGGCAGCTGCCATGCCGGAAGTCGACGAACAGGTGGACGGCGTAGCTTTCTACAAGGCTGCCTGCGACTTTGCCAAATCGCTCAAGAACCGCTATCAGTATCTCCAGCAGAACAAGATGCTCGACGCTCCGGCACTTGCCAAAGGCACCTATGCCACCAACTACGATGGCGTGAACAATGCCGGAGTCGGCGACCAGTTCATTGTGCTGCGTCAGGACGCACTCATCGCCCGTGTGCTTCAGGTGCGCAACATGACCCAGTTCTTCCCTGTCGCTTATGGCTATCAGGATCGTGGTCTTGTCTTCAACGCATTCTTCGACGAGGTTTCACAGGCCTATCAGGCAGGGGAGGTCTTCAAGGGCGGCATGAAAATCGAAAACCACATGGGTTATGTGGACGATGCGATGATCAAGATGGAATGGGGGCCGATGAAGGAACTCGAGTGCAAGTACATCGGCTATCTCAACAAGGAGGGCTCCGACCCCATCAAGTGGACGATGATTGAATACCAGCTGCTCAACACGCTCACACAGGCTCAGGTAGAGCAAAATAAACGCCGTATGCGCGGCATTTATGTGAAGCCCGAGAAAGGTGTTGCCGGTTCTTATCTCAATGCAGGCACGGGCGTTCTCTACACGCTGTTGCGCTATGTCCATCAGTACGACATCAAGCCGCACACCGACGAGGATTACCGTTCCTACACGCAGGCCACCATGCTCGCAGCCGTGCAGGAGTTCATTGCCGACGTGCGCAGCTCCGTTACTGAGGACATGGACATCGACCAGCACTGTGTCTATCTCAACAAGAACCACCAGTCGTGGTGGATTAAGAATGTCCGCACCACATACGGTAAGGACACGGACTTCAGCGGCCCGATGGGTGCGCTCAATGTCGTTCCCGACAGCACGATCCGCATCATCTGGCTGCCTTACCTCGGCCAGCTGCCGTTCATGATGCTGCATCAGCCGGGCAACATCCAGTTCCTGGAATTCGTACCGGGCGAGATGCTCTCTATGAAGATGCAGGAGCAGATGGAACAGGTACGTGCATGGAGCACTTGGAAGGAAGGTTGCTCTGCTTCATTCACGGGTCGCCGCTTCGACACGAAGAAAGCGATGGATGACAATGCCTGGGAGTGGCAGCAGATTTTCATCAACCTCTTCGCAGGCACCATTACCGATAAGGTGGATGCTGCCAACGGCTTCTGGCAGGTTACGGGAACAACCACCACGCAGGATACCTACACCGATATTGCCAATGCCAAGGCCGGTGTGGCTTACTGCATCGAGGCTGGCGTGTCCGACCATCTGCCGAAGATTGCCAAATCGGGCAAGTTTGCGAACCTCTCTGCAGCATTCACCGCTACGGCTGTGGGCGACTACATCATGGTGATTCTCGGAGGCGATGGCAGCTTCCGTGAGTTGGAACGTTGCGTAGGTGGCAAGCGCACCATCAACAAGGAGCTTCAGCCCAACGTTCCGGGTGGCAGATAAACCAAGAGCCATTTTGTTTGTTAGACAAGTTGTATAACTGCAGGGAGCCGTTTCGGCGGCTCCCTGCAAAAACAGAATTAAAATGAAAAAGCCAAACATTCAAAAACACTGCCGTGCGTACAATCCCATGAAGGGCTTTAACTACGCCAACCGGCAGGCACGCAATATGTTCATGGTCATGTTTGCCGTATTCGGCGTAGTGCTTATGCTCGGCGCATTCTGCGACCATTCGTTTCTGCTTGCCGGTAGTTCCGGCCTGTCCCTTGCGTCAATGGCCGTACTCGGCCACATCGATGATGTGTCCGACCGTGACACCCACGGCTCCGACATTTCCTACATCGTCTATCTCGTCGCTCTCGACCAGATAGACCGCACGAAGGTGTTTCCGCAGCCAAATGCCAACCGTGAAGTGGCTCCCGTACCGTTGAAGCCGGGAGAGATACCGCACTATTTCGAGGCGCACGACATCCCGACATTCACGGGAACCACCGAGAAGGGCGACATCACCACCACGGGCGAGAACAATTTTGTGATTATCATGGGCGGTGCCCGTGTGCCGCTCTACAACTTCATAGAAGAATACAGCGGCGGCAAGTTCATCCTCTTCTTCAAGCACATCAAGAAGAAGGAGTGGTACATCCTCGGTGAGCTGGAACGTCCGATTATCCTCTCCAACACCGAGACGAAGGACGACAAGGACGGCCGTTACACCACCTTCACCTTCAAACGCTCGTCTGTCGACCTGCCA
>OAUK01000353.1_pt1 | contig 21789 bp, 8 predicted proteins | sample 1495131 | NCBI WGS metagenome assembly OAUK01 (sample SAMEA2580009, study PRJEB22360) | human gut metagenome | biome: human gut; feature: human-associated habitat; material: faeces | place: Denmark | collected 2008/2010 | reverse complement strand
CGCTAATGCTTATGATCATAGGAAATGCAGGAGCGCAGGCCGGAAGGTATACCAGGGTGTCACCGGATGGAAATATTGTATTAAATCTGCTGGCAAAACAGGGAATAGACGGGGGCCTCATGTCTCTTACAATCAATATGACCATTGCCATGTTTATCATTGCATCCCTGGCATTTGTCTTTTTCAGGGGCTACAGGACAAAGAAAACAGGGACTGTACGTCTGGAGATAGAGCCGCTGTCCCCAAAGCAGTGGGTGGCCCTGGTAGGACTTGTGATAATGATAATCTGCATCATGGCTCTGGGACTGGATTCCGGTCTGGTGGCATTGACAGTCTCCGTTTGTCTGATTGCGGCAGGTGTGATTGATGAAAAGACAGCGTTCCACTCGGTTCCCTGGAATACCATTATCATGGTAACAGGCGTGGGCGTACTAATGAATATGGTTATAACATCCGGAGGAATCGAGATACTGACTAAGGTTATCGCGGCCTTCACGAACTCCGTGACAGCGTCCGGGGCGTCCTGCATGACGGCAGGCGTTATGTCCTGGTTTTCCTCCACGCTGGGAGTGGTGGTGCCGACCCTGACTCCAACGGTGGAGGAACTGGTGGAGGAGATAGGCGGAGGTCTTACCCAGATAGGCCTGTTAAGCGCTATGTTGATCGGTTCCAGCAGCGCGTGTTTCAGCCCGGCATCCAGCGTGGGAGGGTTGATTATCTCATCCATAGCAGGCGATCCTATTCTGCGGGATGGGTTTGATAATGAAAAGGCATTTGCCACCATGTTCCTGTGGTCGGTGGCAATGGTGGCGGTTTCCTCTTTGCTGGCATTGGCCGGTATTTATAATATCTTTCATTGATTGGATATAGGATGGCTTAAATAAGAATTGAAGACAGGATGTGAAACGAAAGACGGATGGAACGAGGAGAGGTCCATCCGTCTTTCATATCATTTTTTATTCTCTGGGCTTTTTATCGTCTGTCTCTATGCTTTGCTTATACAGCCTGCCTATATAGCCACAGGAATCTTCCCGCTAAAGGTGTGATACTGATAATGTTCCAGCCGGAAGCTGTCAGTGGTGAACTGATAGAAATTCTGGATGGAAGTGTCCATGGACAGGGTTGGACCTGGGTAAGGCTCCCGTTTCAGCAACTCCTCCACCATGGGTATATGCCGGTCGTAGATATGGGCGTCTGCAATAACATGGACCAATTCGCCGGGTTTCAGGCCGCTTACCTGCGCCAGCATGTGGAGCAGGACCGCATACTGGCATACGTTCCAGCTGTTGGCTGTCAGCATATCCTGGGAGCGCTGGTTTAAGATACCGTTCAGGGTATTACCGGAGACATTGAAGGTCATGCTGTAGGCGCAGGGATAGAGGTTCATTTCGCATAGATCATGGTGGTTGTAGATATTGGACATGATCCGGCGGCTTAAGGGATTGTGCTTCAGGTCATACAGGATGCGGTCTACCTGGTCAAAATCCCCTTCCTTATAATGGTGCTTTACACCCAGCTGGTAGCCGTAGGCCTTGCCTATGCTGCCGTTCTCATCTGCCCATGAATCCCAGATGTGGCTGTTCAGGTCATGGATGTTGTTGGATTTTTTCTGCCATATCCACAGAAGCTCGTCCACTGCCGACTTAAAGGCAGTGCGCCGCAGGGTGATGACGGGAAATTCCCTGGTAAGATCGTAGCGGTTCACGATGCCAAAGCGCTTGATGGTGTGGGCCGGGGTGCCGTCCTCCCATACCGGACGCACGTCATAGTCTGTATCCCAGACGCCGTGTTCTAATATATCGTTGCAGTTTTGTATGAATATCTGGTCTGCGTAGCTCATGTTCATTGTCCTCCATTTTAAATATGGAATCATTATAACAGAGGACACCTTTTCTTTCAATGGGTTTCATGATATAATCGGTCAAGACCGGTGAACGGGACAGGGATAAACAGATACCTGGAAGAAAATGGGAGGTATTCACATATGAATCTGATTGTTGCAGTGGATGAGAAATGGGGAATAGGTAAGGACGGCGGTCTCCTTGCGCATCTCCCGGAGGATATGAAGTATTTCAGAGAGACCACCAGTGGCAGGACCGTGGTCATGGGACGCAGGACCCTGGAGAGCTTTCCCGGTGGAAAGCCCCTGAAGAACCGCGTAAATATGGTTTTGTCCAGAAATGAATCGTATTCTCCTGAGGGTGTGCAGGTGTACCACAGGGCGGAGGATGTGCTGGAGGCATTAAAGGACTGTAATGAGGATGATGTGTTCATCATCGGCGGGGGCATGATATACAGGGAGTTTCTTCCCTACTGCAATAAGGCATATGTGACCTACATCCACAGGACCTTTGAGGTGGACACGGATTTTGAAAATCTGGATCAGGATGAAAACTGGAAACTGGAGTCGGTCAGCGATGGCAGGGAGCATGAGGGCATTTCCTTTGAATTCAGAATATACAGAAGGGTAAGGTGAGGGGATATTGAATCTTTGCGTGACAGCGGACAGGCATTGGGCCATCGGCAAGGACGGCAGGCCACTGGTGACGATTCCGGCCGACCGGCAGATGTTCCTTAAGGAGACGGCCGGCAAGGTGGTGGTCATGGGGCGCAGGACCCTGGAGGGACTGCCGGGAGGACAGCCCTTTGGAAACCGGGTAAATATTGTCCTGACCCATGATATGCAGTATAAAGTAAAGGGCGCAGTGGTCTGCCACAGCCTGGAGGAGGCGCTTAAGGCGCTTAAGGATTACGATGAAGGTGATATCTATATCATAGGAGGGGAGAGCGTTTACCGGCAGTTCCTTCCCTATTGCACAACGGCCCATGTGACCAGTATTGATTATACCTATGACGGGGATGCATACTTTCCTGATTTGGAAGAGGAAGAGGGATGGTATCTGGCGGAAGAGGGGGACGAACAGACCTATTTTGACCTCTGTTATACCTTCCGGAGGTTCCGGAGAAAAAAGTAATAAAAAAATTGTTCAACACGCTGAAAAAAAGAAAATAATTTTTGAAAAAATTTAAAAACCGGTTGTAACATGAAGCAGAAAATGTTAATATAAAGCTTGTGCGAGGGTAAATTCTCACAAGCTTCTTAAAAAACAGGAGAACGGGGGAATATATAGTGAAACAGGATGGAACATTATTTACACTTGAAAATGATGAGCTTCTAGTTACTGTTGCCCGCCGCGGTGCAGAACTTACCAGGATTTATGACAAGAAAGCGGACCGCGAAGTGCTTTGGTGCGCTGAACCGTCTGTGTGGAACAGACACGCCCCTGTGCTTTTTCCGTTTGTGGGAAAATGTTATGAGGGAGCGTATGTCCATGATGGGAAAGAATACGGCATGACGCCCCACGGCTTTGCAAGGGATATGGATTTTGAACCTCTTCTCTGTGATATGGACGAATGCTGGTTCCGTTTGAAGGACACGCCGGAGACATATGAAAAGTATCCGTTCCATTTCGAGGTGGAGATTGGTCACAGGCTGGAAGGCAGAACCATCGAGGTTATGTGGAAGGTTGCCAATACGGATTCAGGCGAGATGCTGTTTATGATGGGCGGACATCCTGCTTTTCAGGTGCCGGAAGGGAAAAACATATACGATTTCACCTTTGAGTTTAACCGGAGAGGGTGCAGGGAGGGACAGTTTACGGATTGTCTCCATTATCTTGCGCCTAATGCAAACGGCTATGAGAAGGAAGAACTTCAGGGAAATTTGAAGCTGTCAGAGGGCCGGGTGCCGCTGACAAAAGGATTTTTCGATACAGCTCTTACCTATATGTTTGATGAAGCACAGGTCAGCAGCGTGAGCCTGATGGTGGATGGAAGCCCCTATGTGACGTTGGAATGCAGCGATTTCCCATATTTGGGAATATGGACAATGGAGGCCACCCATCCCTTTGTATGTCTGGAACCATGGTACGGTATCTGCGCATCAGATGGATATAAGGGGGAATTGAAGGACAGAAGGGGAATCATATCGTTGCCCGGATGGGAAAACTGGCAGAAGAGCTACCAGATCCGGGTGGAATAACAATGAATGTCACGTCCGGATGCGCGGCGAAATCCAGCTGAGGACGCGAGTATATATTACTAGGAGGAGAACCATGTATAAGATTGTAAAATCAGAATGCCTGGCAGATAAGATATATCTGATGGACGTGGAAGCACCGCGTATAGCCAGGGCCTGTCAACCAGGCGAATTTGTAATTGTCAAGATGGACGAAGTAGGAGAGAGAATCCCGTTAACCATCTGTGACTACGACCGTGAGAAGGGCCTGGTAACCATCGTGTTCCAGATTGTGGGAGCATCCACAGAGCGTATGGCCGGACTGAAGGCCGGAGACAGCTTCGCAGATTTCGTAGGTCCCCTGGGACAGCCTTCCGAATTCGTGAAGGATGACCTGGAGGAAGTAAAGAAGAGACGTTATCTCTTTGTAGCCGGCGGCGTGGGAAGCGCGCCTGTTTACCCACAGGTAAAATGGCTGAAAGAGCGCGGCATTGACGTGGATGTGGTGGAAGGCGCCAAGACCAAGGACATGCTGATTTTGGAAGAGGAAATGAGATCTGTTGCAGGAAACCTCTACATTACCACAGATGACGGTTCCTATGTGCGCAAGGGCATGGTAACCGACGTTGTCAAGGATTTGGTGGAGAACCAGGGCAAGAAGTACGATGTCTGTGTTGCCATCGGACCTATGATTATGATGAAATTTGTCTGCAAGCTCACCAAGGAGCTGGGAATCCCAACCATCGTCAGCATGAACCCAATCATGGTGGACGGCACAGGAATGTGCGGCGCCTGCCGTGTAAGCGTTGGCGGGGAAGTGAAGTTCGCATGTGTGGACGGACCTGAGTTTGACGGCCATCTGGTAGATTTCGACCAGGCCATGAAGCGCCAGCAGATGTACAAGACAGAAGAGGGCAGAGCCATCTTAAGGCTGCGTGAGGGTGCTACCCATCACGGCGGATGCGGAAACTGCGGAGGTGAGGAATAATGGACGTATTAAAGAAGATACCCGTAAGGGAACAGGACCCAAAGGAGAGGGCAACGAATTTTAAGGAAGTATGTCTGGGATATAACCAGGAAGAAGCTCAGGAAGAAGCTTCCCGCTGCATTAACTGTAAGAATGCAAAATGTATCCAGGGATGCCCGGTTGCCATCAATATACCAAAGTTCATTGCAGAAGTAAAAGAAGGAAAATTTGAGGATGCAGCAAATACCATAGCAGAATCCAGCGCCCTTCCCGCAGTATGCGGACGTGTATGCCCTCAGGAGAGCCAGTGCGAAGGCAAATGTATCCGCGGCATCAAAGGCGAGCCTATTTCCATCGGAAAGCTGGAGCGTTTCGTGGCAGACTGGTCCAGGGAAAATGGATTCGTACCGGCTAAGCCAGAGAAAACCAACGGCATCAAGGTAGCTGTAATCGGTTCCGGCCCTGCAGGACTTACCTGCGCAGGCGACCTTGCAAAGATGGGATACGAAGTAACCATTTTTGAAGCCCTTCATGAGCCAGGCGGCGTGCTTACATATGGAATTCCTGAATTCCGTCTTCCAAAGTCCGGCGTGGTACAGCCTGAAATCGACAACGTAAGGAAACTGGGCGTTAAGATTGAGACCAATGTTATCATCGGTAAATCCGTGACCATAGACGAGCTGATGGATGAGGAAGGCTTTAAGGCCGTATTCATCGGTTCCGGCGCAGGACTTCCCAAGTTCATGGGAATTCCAGGTGAGAACGCCAACGGTGTATTCTCTGCCAACGAGTATCTGACCAGAAGCAACCTGATGAAGGCCTTCCGTGATGATTACGATACGCCAATCTACCTGGGCAAGAAGGTAGCAGTTGTAGGCGGCGGAAACGTTGCCATGGATGCTGCCAGAACAGCACTCCGTCTGGGCGCAGAGGTGCATGTAGTGTACAGAAGAAGCGAAGCTGAGCTGCCCGCCCGTGTGGAGGAAGTACATCATGCAAAAGAAGAGGGAATTATCTTCAATCTGCTGACCAATCCGGTAGAGATTCTGACCGACGACAACGGCTGGGTTAAGGGAATGGTAGTGCGCAAGATGGAACTGGGCGAGCCGGATGCATCAGGCCGCCGCAGACCGGTAGAGGTTGCCGGATCCGATTCCACCATTGATGTGGATGCTGTCATCATGTCCCTTGGAACCTCTCCAAACCCACTGATTTCTTCCACCACAGAAGGCCTTGAGACCAACAAGTGGAAATGTATCATTGCAGATGAGAGCAACGGCAAGACCACCAAGGAAGGCGTATATGCAGGCGGCGATGCCGTAACAGGCGCTGCAACCGTAATCCTTGCCATGGAGGCAGGCCGCGCAGGTGCAAGAGGAATTGATGAATACCTTAATGGAAATAAATAGGTAAATATGGTATCTGAAATATAGTATCTGAAATATAGAAAGCCGGTATCCGGGGTATGTCTGTTCTGGACAGAAGAGCCTGGATGCCGGTTTTTTTGTAGTGGTGGATTGGGCGATGGTGTGTGTGGTTTATGGAGTTTGGTATGTGTGGCTGTGGTGGGGATGGGGGTGTTGGTGGGTGGGTGGATTGTTGGTGAAGTGTGGTGATGGCAGTGGTAGCAGGAGTGGAAGACAACGGATTTTACTTTTACATTTCTCCCGCGAAAACAGAAGAGAAATAGTTCTGCGGAGAGAAATAAAAACGAGTTGTGGAGAGAAATAAAAATGAGTTGGGTATTGACGCTTTAAGGGTATATATGATATTCTATATAAAATCGCACGGAAGTCTCTGTGCAGGATTCTTATTAGCAGTTTCATGATCGTTTGGCTGGTTCAGCCGTTTTTCACGTAGGGATGATTAAAAAAGGTGGTGATGCGTGTTTTATTGCCTTATTCAGTATGCAGCGGTGTGTTTGGATTATATCTGTAAGTTTCTTAAAATCAGTACTGTTTATCAGTAGTCAGTTGTGTTCGTTAATCAATATTCTTGAAAAATCAGAGGGATTGTTTGTACTTGAAAATTGAATCATATTATTTTGCGCGCCTTGAAACTTCATTTTAGCTAAAAAAGGTGAAAATTCCCCTGCCTTTACAGGTGGTGTATGCGGATGGTGACGGGGGAGAACCGCCAGAAATAAACTTAACAGCAGCAGCGGGCGGAGAAAAACCGGTATTCCAGCTGATATGAGGCCAAACCAAGGGGCTTTATAAGATTTGGCTGTGCGTTGGTTAATAACCGGGCGCGGATGGAAATATCTGCTGATGAAAAATGGGGGACGGATCCGCATTTATGTATTGTGAGGCTCGGTTTGCTGTTATTGCGGGGGCGGTGTGGATTGCAGGGAGGAGGATGAAAATGGGAGATGGAATTTCAGATGGATTAGGGAGAGGAAAAATGTTTAGTGCTGTTTTATGTGAAGGAAAATGTAGGTGTGAGTAAGAAAATGGGATTTTGTGGGAGGAGGAGAGCAGGATAGCTGAAAGAGATGTGGCCCGGAAAAAAATGACCAGAGAGGAAAAGATGAAAGTGAAAGGGCTGAAAAAGAATAGGCTGAAAAAAAGATGACAGGACAGGCCATGACGATAGGGAATTAAGAGATGGGGAAAAGACTGGGGGAAAATAATTGGAGGAGAAATAGCGGGTAGTGAAATAGTGGGGAGTGAAATAGCGGGGAGTGAAATAGCGGGGAGTGAAATAGCGGGGAGTGAAATGGCGGGGGGTGAAATAACGGGTAGTGAAATAACGGGAGTGATGTAGTGGGAAGTGAAATAGTGGGAAGTGAAATAGCGGGAAGTGAAATAGCGGGGTGTGAAATAGTGGGAAGTGAAATAGCGGGGAGTGAAATAGCGGGGAGTGAAATAGCGGGGAGTGAAATAGCGGGGTGTGAAATAGTGAGAAGTGAAATAGTAGGGAGTGAAATAGCGGGAAGAAAAATAGCGGAAAGTGATATAAGGGGAAGTAACATAATGGGAAGAGAAACAACCGAAAAGAAAACAGTTAAAAAGAAGGCCGCCAAGAGAATTGATATCAACCGAATATTCAGACAGGGTATTACAGTACCCGTCCTGTCGGTCCTGTTATCAATCATGGCAGCAATGCCGGTTTATGCCGGTCAGTGGATGCAGGATGGCAATGGGTGGCGGTGGAAGAATGACATTGGAAGCTATCCTGAGAACTGCTGGCAGTGGCTGGACGGCAATCAGGACGGAATGGCGGAACATTATTATTTTGGCCCGGACGGATACATGATTTCAGATACCACGGCGCCGGATGGACAGCCGGTAAATGAAGAAGGAGCCTGGATATTGGATGGGGTGATCCAGAGGGAGGGGATGGCCGGAGCAGATAACAGAACATGGCAGATAAATATGTCGGAAACAGAGTACATACAGTTTACGGATATGGCAAACCGGATAAATGGTAAAAACAGAACATGGAACGGAGAAGAACCGGAACATCAGAGAACTAACCCAACCTCAACAGAAGATATTTCAACAGATGAATCAGCATACCGTATTATTGAATTAGTCAATGCCGAGAGACAGAAAAGAGGGGAAAACGTATTATCTGTTAATCAGGAATTAATGGAAAATGCTGCTGCCAGGGCAGAGGAGGCATGTATATATTTCAGTCACACGCGTCCCGATAAAAGTAAGTTTGATACGGCAATAACCGTGGAACGTTATTCCTCCGCAGAAAACCTGGCAAAGCTGTATTCCAGGGACGGTATGGAAATGATTGCAGAGGCGGCGGTCGAAAAATGGATGGATTCGGAGAGCCATAAGAAGCAATTGCTGGATGACAGATGGACGGAGACAGGGGCAGGTGTCTGTGAGAGCGGCGGATATATCTATATTTCACAGATATTCGTCAAAGGCATGTAGTATAAGGTTTTTTACCGGAGGAGAAAAAATGAGGATAATGAAGACACTGAAACGCATGATGGCATTGTTCCTTGCAGCAGTATTGGTATGTACAGCAATACGGACCACCAGCGGGGCCGGGGATTTGATTAATTTAAACCCATACCGCCAGGTGTTCCGGGGGAAGAATCTGAATGCTTTCGGAAGGACACACCGGGATATGAACATTTACCAGGTGGGTGAAGGGGCTGGGGCGCTGCCTGCATTATGTATACAGGAAGGCCACAAACTGCCGGACGGAAGTCCGGCCAAATACGAACAATATTATGTGGAGCCGGGGAAGCCGGTTCCTGTCATCGGGCCATTTGAGCGTTATCTGTCCATGGTGCTTGCCTATGAATGGCTGGTATCGGACAACTATTATGTTCCGGCGCGCTACGGGGTAGTCCAGGTTTATTACTGGGGATGCATGAATGGATATGAACATAACTGGGCATTGCAGAAGCAGGCCATGGAAAAATTCCAGGCAGTAATGAATGGGGATCCCATGGTTATGGTCTATTATGAGGAAATGAAGGCTCACATACTGGAGGGGGAAGCCCAGTTTAATGGGACGGGCAGTTCTTCCCTTCCTGCGTGGACTGGTTCTGTCCAAAAAATGACTTTGAAAGACGGGCATTATGAGCTTACACTGGATATCAGCAGCTGTCCACAGCTTCAGGACACTTCCTGGTCCTTTCCGGATAATCAGTGGTCATATAAACTTGCGCCGGATGGCAGAAGTGTGACATTTCAGTACAATGGAAACCAGGAGCCCCAGGGAACAATTATGTCCGCGCAGATCCAGGGCATAGAAAACCGTTTTTATGCTTATATCTTTACCCCTGCTGCATCTGAAAACCTTCAGAAGCAGTTGGGATGGCTGGATTTTAACCGGCCCATGGCATCTGTCTCCTTTTCGGTTGGAACAGATGCGGTTCTGCCGGGCAGCAGTGATTTGGAATTATACCGCCATTCTGAAACTTTTCAGAGCAATTACAACATTGATTTGGAGAAATATTGTGCTGAGACGAATCAACCGTTAGAGGGAACGGTGTTCAACGTGTGGGAGGATTTTGATTTTTCTCAGGTAAATGAACAGGGATATGAGGAAGGTGAACCAGATGGGACCAGCGGGCAGGTCTACTTAAACTGCATGTCGCCGGAACCGGAAAACGATTATGTCTGTGATATATTGACCACGGATCCGGATGGATATGCAAGGCATAGCGATACCAGATATTATAATTACAGCAAAACATACTGTATGGGTCATCCTGCACCGGAATGGACTGAGTGCGACCATGAGGAGGATGAGGATTGCAGCTGTGACGAAGAAAATGACCGGCTTCGCGGACAGTGGAGGGCAGAACAGGAATTGTGTGCAGCCACTTGTGATTTCCATGCCCCGAACAATGATGAGGACAACCGCGAACAGGACACTTCGGCTATGGAAGCCATGCTGGCGGATCGGGATGAGACGTATGAACGGTTTATAGAATTGGAATACAGTTACCATTTACAGGAAAAGACAGCCAGGACAGGATATATTCTCCATGGACTGCACAACGATGACAAGGAGATAGAAACGGTTGTACTGTCAGCCGCCCAGGCGGGAGGAAGCGCGCGGCCAGCTGTATACAGGCCAGGCTCTTTTGTGGGAAAGGCAGTGGAGCCTGTGTACACTTACGTGGCGGCAATGAGGGAAAGAAGAGCTTACAAATATCCGGTTCCGGATGCCCAGGAGATGGAGCTTGGGGAACAGCGCAGCATATTCAGTTTATGGGGAGATGAGAAGGAAAAAAAGAAACCGGCGATTCCTGCGAAGGGAGCAGCTGCCGGCGGCATTTTCGGGGACCAGGAAAATACTTCCGGCAGTGCGGGAGATCAGGAGGCTGGAGATGGAACACAGGGAGAGGAAGAAGATACATCCGGAGACGGAGGACAAGATGAGGACGGCAATGGAAATCCGGAAGGTGAGGAGGAGAAAGATGGAGAGATGACGGAAAAAAATCCGGAAAATGGCAACAAAGAGGATGTGGAAAGCGGAGGAACCGAGACTGGGAACTCCGCAAGTGGAGGCGCAGGGCCAGAAACAGGAAACTCCGAAGGGGGAGAAATAGAGACAGAGAACTCTGGGAGTGGAGACGCAGAGCCGGAGACCGGGAATTCCGGGAGTGAAGGAGCGGGGCCAGAGAGCACCGGGAGTGAAGGCGCAGGGTCAGAGACCGGGAATTCCGGAAGTGAAGGAGCGGAGCCAGAGAGCACCGGGAGTGGAGGCGCAGGGCCAGAGGCCAGGAACACCGGAAGTGAAGGAACGGGACCAGAGAACACCGGGAGCGGAGGCCCAAAAGGCGACGGTTCTATAAGTGAAAAAACAGGAGACAGCCGTCAGAAAAATGAAACTTCATATAGGGAGGGTCAAGACAGTGGGAGCCAAAAGAAGGAAGAACAGAAAAGCGGAAATCGTCAGGTCCAATCATATTCCATGTCCGCATCCCCTATTCTATTAAAATCAAGCCATGGAAAAACCATTCTATTTTCCGGCATTTCATCAGAAGAACACACAGTTAATTCCAAACATCAATCCCAAAACAAACCAGAAGATACGGCAAATGAAAATATAAAGTATGAAACAGATGAAGATACAAAAAAAGAAATGAATGAAGAAATAAATAAAGACACAAATGGTAAAGCAGACGCAGACACAGAAATCAATATAGAAATCAGCTCAGAAAACAGTATAGACAACGCCGCAGACAACACCGCAGACAACACCACAGACAACACCGCAGACAACACCACAGACAACACCACAGACAAGGAAAAGCATGAGATACAAGACAGCACCACAGAAACTGCGGATATCCGGGATGAGGCTGAAGGGAATTCTCATATAGAAAATCAGGACGGCACCAGTCAACATGATGGGGATGAGGAGGATGGAGGTCAAAGCCAAATTTATGAAGAATACGAATATGCCAGAAATCCTATTTCACCGTCCTTTGGCATGGCTGCGTATTTCCAGGCAGACATTGGGAACGGAGATGAAGAACCTGAAGAGGAAGGAAACCGTGCAGTGCGGTTTATCAGAACCCTGTTTTCCGGAGAAGAGGATGACGACGACACCATATCAGTATCCCTGCCGTCATTTATGGACGATGATCTGGGAGCCTTGGATGTATCGGCTTATGGGGAACCGGATACGATTCTTTACACCTTTAAGGTGTGGGACCATCGGACAGAGGGCAGGCTGCATATCAATAAAAGAGATTTGGAGCTGTACCGCGCGGACGGGGATAAAAGTTATGGACTGACCCAGGGGGATGCCACGCTGGAGGGTGCTGTCTATGGACTGTTTGCGGCCCAGGATATCATTCACCCGGATGGAAAATCCGGTACTATTTATAATCAGAATGATTTGACAGCCGTAGCAGCCACGGATAAACAGGGAAATGCCTCTTTCCTGGCGTACACGGAGAAACCAGGCACCCGGCTGAGTGATGATGGAACTATAATCGCACCGGAGAATGCCACCGGACCTGAGAATCTATATAATGGTTCCTCTGTCACCTCCTCGGCCCAAGGATTTGGTACAGTTGTTTATCCTGATTATGTGCTTTCCAATGAAGACCAGTGGATTGGGCGGCCCCTTATTATGGGCAGTTATTATGTGATGGAGCTTAGCAGGTCAGAGGGGTATGAGTTATCTGTCAACGGCATTTCCTTAAAGGAGAGCAACCGCACCCAGGATATAGTAAACAGGATCCATGAGGCCGGGCAGGCCCGTATATCAGGAGGTTTGTCCGATTATAATTCCATGGATGCAGACGGTTCCTGGAATGATTTTATAGTGGAGAGCTATAAAACTGAAAATGGATATGATATCATCCTGACCGGATATCCACAGGGAGCGGAATTTTATGAAATAAGGACCGGGACAGAGACAAAGACGTACAAGGCGGTTTTGGGCAGTTCTCTTCAGCCAAAAGTAGATCAGCAGGGCAGTCCTGTCTATCAGACGGCAAAAGGAGGGGAGTATAAGATAGGGGCTGACGGTAATCCCATTATCCGGCTGGATACTGCTACAGACAGTGACACGGGGGAGCGGACTCCCTATGGGGAGACTCTGCCCTACCGCTTCCGGACAGCCCCATATCCCAGCGGTACGGCTGTACCGGCTGATATGAGTAAATGGGGGCAGGCCATTGAACCCAATTATCTGTCAGAACAGGTTAACGGCATGTTGGGACAGCTTGGATACAGACCGGTTACAGACATTTCGCCATGGACCCAAATCCGGCTTTCGGGTCAGACCAATGCTCAGGCCGCAGAGGAAATCATGGATTGGTACACAGTCCATAACTTCTTTGACTGCGGGTATGTGGAGGATATATATGAGATGGAGGGCAGCTTTTTTGCCTTGCTTCGTCACGATTATTCATTGGGCCATGCCGGCTTCCCTGCGGTTTATGATTTTGTGAACCGTAAGCTGTATGTCCGAAAGACAGCAGAGGTGTCAGGGGGGCCTGCCGGGAAGGTTGGTTACTGGATTGAGTATCAAAAGGGTGAATACAGCCTGAAAAGCGCCGTTGCATCAATAAAAGAAAAAAGGGAAATAAACCAGGTCATTCCTTTTGGAAGTGATATAGAAGCTGCGGCCGAAACCGTGTATCAGCCGCTGTATGAGACTTACAGCGAAGGGGATATTGTCCTTGACAGAGAGGGAAATCCCATTCCTCTCATGGAGCGGGTCTATGAGTATGAGGACAGGACAGAGACATACGAAACGGATAAGCTTGAGCCGGTTTCTGCTGTCTATGATTGGGCCACGGGAAACTATGCGGTTCATGTGGAGAATACCATAGACTGGAAGGACAGGACGGAGCCGGAATATACGGAATTCCGGGTAGTGACAAGAGAGAAGACCATTGATTGGGAAGGGGAGGAATTGCCTTACAGCCAGTATCTGACAGACATAGCAGGAGCCGGGGTAAGCGCCTTGGCTGCGGTTCCTCCGTTGGATGAAGGAAGCTATGTTGTATTCCAGGCATTGAATTATCCAGGGCAGAATCAGCCGGTACAGGAAGCGGGCACTGGTTCCAGTCCGCTGCAGGTATTGCAGAGAGTTATAAAGCAGTCCGTAAAGGTCACAAAAGATATTTCCCAGTCATCCTATGACGGAGTAAATACGTACGGATCTGTTCACAATGACCCGCTGACCGTGCTGCTGGGATTGTTTAACGGAGGCGGTAGTTCCCAGGGCGCAAAACTGCTGAATCAGTTTAAATTCAAGGCATATCTGAAAAGTAACCTGGAAAATATCTTTGTGGACAGTGCCGGCAATATCATTTCAGAAGATATAGGGACAGCAGATTTCAAAGGAGATGTCCAGAAAATTTTTCTTCCTCCCAGGGATGGAAGCGGACAGCGGCTGTTGGAAACAAAAGAGGGCGGAAGCTATGACTACACGAAATTCTTTGATGCCATGTACGCGGCGGTGCAGGTGGAAAAAGGGAAAAAGCCCCAGGAGGCAATACAGCAGTTTGCTGTGGACTACTATGATATAGATGCCTATAAAGCGGAAATTCTTACGGCGGAACCTGGGCTTAACAGCGATACAGCCTACGAAAAGGCCCTTCTTCGGGCTGCGGATGAGGCCGGGAGCTATCTGTCTGTTTTTTCCGGACTGGATAACAGGCTGGCTATTGCCTGGGACAGCGATGCAGGTGGAGGGGCGGATGGTGATGTGACCACGCTGCAATGCAATACCAGGAATGGGAAGGACGATTATTTTAATCATTCCATCATGCTTGCCTACGGCACATACGTCATTGTGGAACAGGTTCCCGCGGATGTGGACCGGGAGCTGGCTAACCGGCATTTTACCAGGGACTATCCCAGGGAAATAACCCTTCCCTTTGTGCCGGATATCGGCCAGGATGAAGGCACAGGGGAAACAGATGTCAATTACCAGACAGGCAGTCCTTATTTCCGGTATGACAGTACAGACACACCGGATGACCTGATTCGTAAATATAAGATACGCTTTAATGAGGAGACCCACATCATACAGGCCAATGGGCAGGATGGAAAATTTGAGATATATAAATATGGTCTGGACAAGGATATGCGGCCGGGCCGCAGCCTGACGTCCCATGCTCCCTATGAAGAAGAGTACATGGATGGCAGAAATGATACTGTAAAGGGATATTATGCCGGATATACCTCCCAGAGCGAGGATGCCGGAATAATGGAAGGGGTAATCTACGACGGCTACGAAACCGAGGACGGACAGTGGGAGGTCAGGGACCAGGTGGCAACGATGAAAGGGATGCAGACCGCTGTTGACGGCAAATTTGCCTCTATGCTGGTTCCGTGGACCGTGCTTCCCCCTGCGGTGGACAGAATTAACCCGGACACAGGAAATGTGGAGACGCTGATTCCCTCCGGAAATGGCCGGGATTTTAATTTCGTGGCGTTTGCCCAGGAGGATTTTGAAGATGAGTATTTTAATTCCAGACTCCGTATTGAGAAACTGGATTCCGAGACAGGTGATTCCATTATTCATGACGGTGCATTGTTTAAAATATATGCGGCCAAGAGAGAGGTGGAAAAAGAGGGAATGGGCACCGTGACAGGGTCCGGAAATGTGCTGTACGGCGAGGCGGTGGACTGGCAGGGAAATCCTGTGGCGGATGCAGACGGAAGAAGGATCCTGTATCCGAGAGTAGGTAAGAACAATGGGAGCACGGACGACCTGCCTGTGCGCCTGGATAAGGATGGGATTCCCCAGTATGATGAAAGCCAGCTGATTAGGCAGGAAGACCAGGAGGGAAATGAGACAGGAGTTTTCAGGGCATATTCCACCATCAGGGAACTGGTCGTTGACGGTCAGGTGAAAAAGGTACCCGTGGGATACATAGAGACATATAAACCATTGGGGGCAGGCGTCTATGTGCTGGTAGAGATTCAGGCCCCGAAGGGATATGGGAAGAGCCGTCCGGTGGCCTTTGAAGTATATGCGGACAACGTATCATTTTACAGGGAAAGAAGAAACGCAGACGGAACCACGGATGGGTGGGAAGAGGAAACAGCTGTGAGATACCAGTACGCCATTCCGGTGGCCGGCAGCACCAATAAAGTCCGTACCAGTACGGTCAGCCGGATAAAGGTGGAGGACTATCCTTCCAGGATGGAAATTCACAAGGTGGAGGACGGGGATTCACTGGTGGGAAACCAGAATATTCTTCAGAAGACCGATGACCAGGGCAGGGTGGAATCAAGCGGAGGTTTTGAGACGGATGTTACGGTAAATGATGCCGGAGATCTGCTGGTTTATAAGGTAAGCGGCCGTAAAGAGAAGCTGGAGGAACGGGGGGATGTAAGGGATATTGCTTACAATCCGAAGACAATGCAGTGGGATGGATACGTGACCAAGTCATTTGATGAATACTCAGAACATATAGTGGAGGGTACGGAGAAGGAGCTTAAGGCAATGTCCGGTGTAAAACCATTGTACCGGCTGGACGGTACCTTTACAGGCAGGGGAATCCGGTTTGACATTTCCGTATCCGGCGCAGTCTTGTCCCTGTACCATGCCATGGAAATTGAAAAAACAGGGGAACATGTCTATAAGGGGGTAAGCGCTTCTGTCAAGGACGGCAAGGTAACGAGGATCACGGACACAAATACCGGTACCCATAAGGAAATACGCGTGGTTGGAGAGGAAAACAGTCCGAGCGGTGCCGTGAAAACCCATACAGCATCGTGGGATGTATGGGATGCTGTTATTGTGGATAATGACCCTGTAAATCTGTATTTCCATGATTTGACTCTGGTGGATACCAGGGAGGACCCGGATACGGGCGAACTGCTGGTACTGGATAAAAAAGGAAATCCGCTGTGCTTTGCGGACTCCGTTACCGGCATGGCATATGTCTATGATGATTATGGCCGTATGCTGGCATACACGGCGGATGATGAGGGAAATAAGATACTGGTCAAATCCATACAGGTATTAAAAGATGAAAATGGACAAACCATCTATGACAACAAAACAACTGTGGATGATGAGAATGGCCTGCCCATCTATTATACAAGCGGAAATGTAGTGACAAAGGATGAGTCCTGGACAACAGACAGCAGTATGGATTCTAATGGAACTCAGGAAACTTCTGGCGCCAGACATTTGATTGCCCGCCTGCCCTTTGGATCCTATATACTGGAAGAGCAGGGAGTTCCCTATGACCAGGGATATATCCAGGCCATGTATATGGGGCTTGTACTTCAGGATACAGACCAGGTGCAGAAATATTTCCTGCAGAATGAATTTACCAAGACCGCATTTGCGAAGCTGGATGTGCGGACGCAGAAGGAAATAAGGGGAGCAGTCATGACCCTGTACCGGGCCGGTCTGGACAGTGACGGCAGCCCTCACAGGGAACAGGACGGCACATACAAAAAAGGCCAGGTCTATGCTTCATGGATTAGCGGATATCAGTACGATGATGACGGAAATATAAAATTGGATGAACATGGGGAGCCGGCAACGACAACTAAGCCTCACTGGATCGACCACATTCCTGTTGGGTATTACGTGCTGGAGGAAACCATTTCTCCCTATGAACAGGGTTATGTCCAGTCTGAGGCCGTAAATATTGACGTTTTGGAAACAGGGGATGTACAGAGCTTTGAGATGGAGGATGATTTTACATCCATAGATATTCTGAAATACGACACAAGAAATGGTGATGTAATCTACGGGGACAGCGAAGCATACCTGACTTTATACCGGCCCATACTGGATGAAAAAGGATTTCCGGTGCTGGAACATGGAATTCCCAGGTACGATGAGACAGGAAGGATATTCACCTTCCGGGCTGCTACCTATAAGGACGGGCAGGATGTGGCAGCAACTGGCCGCGTGGTCCCGGACGCAGGCGGAAATCATCCAATTATGAAGTATGATTATGACTTCCGGGAGATTCCCGGCACATACCAGGGACGGTATTATTATACAGAGCAAGGTACCGTGCGTCTGGAATATCTGCCTGTAGGAAATTATGTGCTGGCAGAGACAGAAAATCCCGAGGGCTATGCCACAGCGAACCCTATACTTATTAATATAGAAGAAACAGGACACTTAGAAGAGATACAATATTTTCAGATGGGGGATAAGCCTCTTAAGCTGGAGGTTTCCAAGGTGGATATTACCGGCGGCAAGGAGGTAAACGGTGCAAAACTTGCTGTGTATCCGGTGGATGAAAAGGGAAATGTATCGGAAATACCTCTTGTGCTCCACCAGCCCTCAGAAGACGGACAATATCAGGATATAGAGGCGGTATGGATTTCGGGGCTGGACGGAAGATATACGGAGGAGGATGGGGAACAGGGGCTTATCCCTGCCGGTTTCCAGCCGGGAGATTTAAAACCCCATACACTGGAGTATATCCCGGAAGGTGATTATATACTCAGGGAGATAATAACCCCGTACGGATTCCTGCAATCTGCAGATATTCCCTTTACCATTGCGGACAGCCAGGTCCTGCAAAAAACAGAAATGACAGATGAAATTCCGGATGGAATTCTCCGTATCATAAAAAGCGACTCAGATAAGCCGGATGAAAAATTAAAGGGAGCTGAGTTTTGCCTTGTGAACCAGACAACCGGCGCCATATGCGGTACCGTGACCACGGACCAGCTGGGACAGGCGCAGTTTGAACCGCAACCCATTGGATACATGGACCGGGATGGGAATTTTAAACCTTATACCTATGTGTGCAGTGAGACAAAGGCAGCCCCAGGACACATGCTGACACTTGAACCATATGAGTTCCAGTTTCATTACAGGAATGAACTGACAGACCTCATTGTCTGGGAATATAACCCCACCAATGACTCTAACCGGGTAATCACGGATAAGCTGTCCGGGGATACGGAGGAAATGCTGGAAGGCGCGCTGCTGCGAATCGAACGCAGGACAGAATCCGGATGGGAGACAGCGGAGGAATGGGTTAGCGGCAGGCAGGGGCATTATACAAAGAACCTGAGTGAAGGACAATACCGTCTGATTGAGGTGAAGGCGCCGGAGGGATATAAACTGCAGGAAACGCCCATTGAGTTCACTATCAGTGATGGTATGACCGGGATTCCCCATCTGGTCATGCGCAATTATACAACCATTATAGATGTGGAAAAGACGTCGGCAGAAACAGGAAAACTCCTGGGAGGCGCCAGATTGCAGCTCATTGATAAGTCTGATGGAAGGGTGATTCGGGAGTGGACATCCGAGGCGGGAAGGGGGCAGCAGTTTTACGGTCTGAAACCAGGCACATATATCATCCACGAACTGCAGGCCCCATCCGGCTATGAGAGAACAGAGGACAGGGAAATCGTGGTAAAAGAATGGTCAGGGACAGAAGGACCGGAGATGGACCAGAAGGCCGGAAATGAATTGCATAACATGGTTCAGGTATTCAGGTTTGAGAACCAGACAGCATCCTCATCCGGCGGAGGCGGGGGAAACAGGCCGAGACCAAAGGCAGAGTACATTACATTTAAGAAAACAGATGTTTCAGGAAAGGTACTCCAGGGGGCAGAATTTACATTTTATGACCAGACGGGCCGTGTAATCGGTACCTCTGTCAGCGACAGTACAGGAACATTCCGCATAAGAAGGCCTGACAATGGTACATACACCTTCCGGGAAACAAAGGCGCCGGGCGGATATGCATTAAATCCCGGCATATTCAGTTTTACCGTCAATGGAAGTGATGTCATAAGGGGCGCATATGAGGTTGTGGACAAGGAACTGGAATTTACGGTTACAAAGCTGGATGGAGACAGCGGTCTGCCTCTTATGGGAGCCAGGTTCAGGATCGGGAAGGGAGAAAACCGTGTCTGGGACCAGGAGCCGGAGAATACGGGCAAGGGGATAAACGGATCTGCGGCTGGAACTATAACCGAAGCCGTAACCGGAGCAGATGGTACATTTACCTGCCGTTTGGCAACACCGGGCCTGTATGTGATTCGTGAGACAGAAGCCCCTTTGGGGTATGAGAGGTTTGATGAGGTATATGAGTTTACGATGGATGCAGAGGGGAGAATACAGGGCGAAACAGTGATGCAGGGAAGCGTAACCATATATAATTGGAAGGAAAAACCGCCGGTCAGGAAAATTGGAAGTATTACTGCTGTGTATCAAGTCGGCAGCCGGTTTGGAAAAGGGACATATCATTTTGGATCCGGCCCCAGGGATACAGTAAGGACCGGAGACGACCTGCCCGTGGCAGGCGCCGCCGCAATGGCAGTTTTATGTATGGCAGGCTTCAGTATGTGTCTGTGTATGAAACGGAAGAGGGAATGGAGTAAGGGCAGGAAATGGGTGATATTTATTCTGGTTTTGATACCCGTAACAGTTTATCTGGCTTTTGATGTGCTGGCGGAGGAAACAGATAGTATATCTGTCTCAGGGAAAATAGTATATTCCTCCATGGAAAACATAGAACCTGTCCCGCAAACAGCCTGGGTACTGGCCAGGGACGATATATCGGGAAAGGAGCGGAATGTCCTTCTGCCCCTTGTGAGTTATCATTTTTCTGATAAGCATTGGGAGGACGGATTTCGGCTGGATTTAAAGGTGAGGGATTATGATGCAGGTTTTTATGAAGTTGGCGGTGTGAGGATTGAAACACAGAAGGAGGAGATTAGGGAGAGCCTGATGGACTATGAGGCAGAAATTTTAGGACAGGCAGGCCTGGATTCAGAAGCGTATAGAATTGACCAATTTCAGTGGAATGGCGGGGTATATGAAAGTGATGGAGTGCTATGCCGGAATTTGACAGCAATTGGACGCAAAATGGTTGCGGACTGCACTGCGGTTTATGGAGGGGAGGTAAGCAGGAACGTATTTTTAAATGACAGCAAAGGGGATGAGGAGAGCGGACAGATTGGAGATTCGGGGATTGATGAGAGGTATGTTATTAAAAATAATGTACAGCCATTCTTTTCCATGGGAGTAACTGTGCCTGCAGCCGGGATTTGTTTTGTGGCATTGATTGCAGCTATGGTTCTGGCTATGATAAAGAATACCAGACCTTATGGCATGGCGGCGGTCATGTTCATGTTTTTTGCGGGCGTTGTGTTCAGCATGCATTTTCTGGTGAAGATGGGAATGGATTATGCCGATGGGCGCCGAATATATGGTATGGTGCAGGACGAGGCATATGGAAGGGGGAAGAATGAGGGGCAGGAAAGAGAAGCTGGTGAGGGGAGAGAAGCTGGTGAGGAGAGAGAAGCTGGTGAGGGGAGAGAGGCTGGTGAGGAGAGAGAAGCTGGTGAGGGGAGAGAAGCTGGTGAGGAGAGAGAAGCTGGTGAGGGGAGAGGTGCTGGCGGAGGGAGAAATTCTGACGCAGAGAAAAAAACGGATGAGGAAAGTCCTGATGGGAAATCTCCTTTAAATGAAGAAGCCCTTGCTTCCATCAATCCGGAATACCAGTTCTGGCTGGCTGTACCTGGAACTAACATTGATTACCCGGTGGTGAGGCATGAAGATAATGAGTATTATCTGAATCATAACTTTTATCAGGAACAGCATATAACAGGCTGTGTTTTTGCCGATTCCTCGGCTGTTCCCCTGGCTGTGGACAATACGGTGCTGTACGGACATAATATGAAGGACGGAAGCATGTTTGCAGGTTTGAAACAATATGGTGAGGAAGCTTTTTTCCGGGAAAACCCTGTTATACAGATATTTTACAGGGGAAAGTGGGTGGAATGTCCTGTTTTTTCATGTCAGATCCGCCATCAGAGCGATGCCGGAGCCTACGGCACTAACTTTATGGAAGAAGAGTGGCTGGGTCATCTTTGGAAGGTGGGGGGATATTTGACTT
>OAUK01000349.1_pt1 | contig 22021 bp, 18 predicted proteins | sample 1495131 | NCBI WGS metagenome assembly OAUK01 (sample SAMEA2580009, study PRJEB22360) | human gut metagenome | biome: human gut; feature: human-associated habitat; material: faeces | place: Denmark | collected 2008/2010 | reverse complement strand
TTTAGAGGAAAAGACGTCCATAGTATGTCTACAAAGGACAGATTTGCGTTTACAAAAGACGTACAGATGATTTTTCAGGATCCGTACGCATCTCTTGACCCACACCAGAAAGTTTATGATATAATAGCAGAAGGAATCCAGATCCACAGACTCGCCGCAAATAAAGAGGAAGAGCGAAAACGAGTATTTGAGCTTCTGGAGATGGTAGGACTGACTGCGGAACATGCGGCAAGAAATGTGCATGAGTTTTCTGGTGGACAGAGACAGCGGATTGGGATCGCCAGGGCACTTTCAGTGAACCCAAAGTTTTTATTCTGTGATGAGCCGATCTCTGCGCTGGATGTATCGATTCAGGCGCAAATTGTCAATCTTCTGATGAAGCTTCAGAAAGAACAGGGACTAACGATGCTTTTTATTGCACACGATCTTTCGGTAGTGAAGCATATTTCGGACAAGATTGGCGTAATGTATCTTGGAAAGATGGTCGAAATTTCACAAGCGTCACAGCTTTACGACAGTCCGCTCCACCCTTATACGAAAGCGCTTCTGACGGCGGTTCCGATTGCTGATCCGGACGTCTCCAGAAGGCGTAAGAGGATCATTTTAGAGGGCGATGTTCCAAGTCCGGTAAATCCGCCTGCGGGATGCCGGTTTTCCGGACGTTGTAAAAACTGTATGGAGATCTGCCGCCAAGAGGAGCCGGAGATGAGGGAAGTCAAAAAAGGGCACTGGACCGCATGTCATTTATATGATACAAAGATGGAGGAGGTTTAGCAACATGAAGTACGATTTTACAACCATTATGGACAGACGGGGAAAGGACGCCATTGCGGTGGATCTTCCGGGGAAGGGAGGCGGCTTTGCCCCGGGTGGGCCGAAGGAAGGTTTTGATCTGATCCCGATGTGGGTGGCGGATATGAATTTTGCCACAGCACCGTCGATTATTGAGGCCATCCAGAAAAGGATTTCCCACCCGGCTTTCGGATATTTTGGACCGTCAGACGCTTATTTCGATGCGATTATCAACTGGCAGAAAGTGCGGAATGGGGTTGAAGGGCTGACAAAAGAAGAAATCGGATACGAAAACGGCGTCCTTGGCGGACTTGTTTCGGCACTGAATGCGTTTGCCTCCCACGGGGATGGCGTGCTTGTTCATAGTCCGACTTATATCGGATTTACAAAGAGTATTGAAGGAGCGGGATATCGGATTGTACATAGCCGGATGAAACGGGACGAGCAGGGAGTCTGGAGAATGGACTATGAAGATATGGATGCCAAGCTCAAGGAGAACAAGATCCACGTAGCAGTATTCTGTAATCCGCACAATCCGACAGGAAGAGTCTGGGAGCCGGAAGAGATTCAGAAAGCAATGGAAGTTTACAAGGAGAATGACTGTATTGTCATTGCGGATGAGATTTGGTCGGATCTGATTCTCGAAGGATACCATCATACACCGGTACAGTCTGTCAGTGAAGACGCAAAAAATCGTACGATCGCACTGTATGCGCCGAGTAAGACATTTAATCTTGCGGGGTTAATTGGAAGCTACCACATCATCTATCATCCGTATTTAAGGGATCGGGTGCTGGCAAGCAGCAGCAAATGTCACTACAATTCCATGAATGTTCTATCCATGCATGCACTTGTGGGAGCATACCAGAAGGAAGGACAGGAGTGGGTAGATGAACTGCGCCAGGTACTCTCCAGGAATGTAGATTATGCGTACAATTACATTCTGGAGCATTTTGAGGGCATTAGTCTTGCGAAGCCGCAGGGTACTTACATGTTGTTCCTGAACTGTGAGGAATGGTGCAAGAAGCACGGGAAAACAACGGACGAGCTTTTAAGAGCCGGATGGGATGTCGGAGTCGCATGGCAGGACGGCCGTCCGTTCCACGCAGAATACGGCATCCGTGTGAACCTTGCACTGCCGTTTAGCAGAGTGCAGGAAGCATTTCGCCGTCTCAACGAATACGTGTTTTAAAGTGAATCTTAATAAAGGAAAGCTCATTGGCAGGGGGCCGGCAGACAGATCCGCAGTGGTGGATCCAGAAGCCGGAGCCCTGCTTTCTGCATGTCTGAACTGTTACGGAAAATAACCCACATTTTGGAAAGCAGCCATGGTATAATATATGTGACACATGGAATCAAGCGGCGCGAAGTATTATTTGATTCCCGTGCGTGAAACATGACAAATCAGAACAGAGTCATGCTATCACGATCAGAAAAAGGAATGTTACAAAAGAGAAAAGAGGAGTACTATTGACAGAAGAAGAAAAAAGAAGGGAAGCCGCAAGGCGCGGAAAGATTCAGAAGGAGAAGCGGCGCAGGAGACTGATCTGGAAGAGAAGAATTGTAATTGCGGGGATGATGCTTGTTCTGGCACTGATCATTTTTGTGATCTCTGCTATCCGGTCCTGCCATCAGGAGGCGGTAGAAACGCAGGCACGGATTCGGAAGGAAAAGGAAGAAAAAGAGGAAAGGAAAAAGGCCGAAGCCAAGGCAAAAGAGAAAGAAGAACATACGCTTCATATGGTAGCGGTTGGGGATCATTTTTACCATGACACTGTGATCTTTGACGGACAGAAGGATAGCGGGGAATGGAATTACGATACGATTTACGAGCCTGTGAAAGAGAAGATAGAAGCCGCGGATCTGGCTGTAGTAAACCAGGAGACACCGATTGTAAATACTCACGAGGAGACGAGTGGATATCCAACGTTTGGGATGCCGCAGGAGGGTGGGCAGGCTTTGGCGAATCTCGGATTTGACGTCATTACTATGTCTACTAATCATTCCTACGATAAAGGAAAAGAAGGTATTTTGAATTCACTTACGTTCTGGGAGTCCAGGGAAACACCTCCTGTCGTACTTGGTATCCACAAAAGCGCCAAGGACCAACAAGAAAACAGAGTGAAAATCATTGAGAAGAAGGCGTTTAAAATCGCTATGATGAATTATACTACACTCATTAATATCGGAGCTCCGGTACCGGAAAATGAAACTTATGCCGTGGATGTCTACGATGAAGAGACAGTGAAAGCGGATGTGGAAAAGGCGAAGGCAGAAGCGGACATCGTAATGGTATATCTTCATTCCGGGGTTGAATATCAAAGTGAGCCGGACAAGGCCACGAAGCAAAGGATCGAATATTTAGCAAGTCTTGGTGTCGATGTGGTGATCCGCACGTTATCCGTCCTTACGGGGAGATGGAGCGTCCGGACGGCAAGAAGATGCTGGTATATTATTCTCTTGGAAATTTTGTTTCCGGGCAGCAGGGTGCATCCCAGCTTTTGGAGGGGATGGCGGATATTACATTTCAGAAAGATCCGGACACCGGCGAGGTCCGTGTGGAGCAATATTCGATGGAACCGCTTGTCATGCATTATGAGCCGGGGTTCGTAGGTTATGGGGTATCCGCTTGAAGATTATACCGAAGAACTGGCGGCAAAAAGCGGAGTACCGAAAGCCACGGGGGAGGAATACACGTTGGAGACGATCAAAGCGTATTTTGAACCATATCTGAAGCAGCAGATTTTTACTATGTCCCAGTCATAATCGGACATGGATGGCAGTGCAGAAGCAGTATGTCAGAAAGCGCTTAAAACAGGAAAGGCAGGGAGGAAGATGGAACAATTATCACTATTTGACGACAGAGAACGGACTGCGCCCCTTGCTTCAAGACTGCGTCCGGATTCGCTGGAAGACTTTGTAGGGCAGGAGCATCTGGTAGGAAAGAGAAAGATTCTAAGACAACTCATTGAGAGAGATCAGATTTCTTCTATGATCTTTTGGGGACCTCCGGGAGTGGGAAAAACGACTCTTGCAAGTATTATTGCCGGAAAGACGAAAGCAGAGTTTGTCAATTTCAGCGCGGTGACAAGTGGCATCAAGGAGATCAAAGAAGTAATGAATGAAGCGGAAATGCGGCGTCAGATGGGCAGACGAACTGTGCTGTTTGTGGACGAGATCCATCGCTTCAATAAGGCGCAGCAAGATGCTTTTTTGCCTTTTGTAGAGAAGGGAAGTATTATTCTTATTGGTGCCACTACGGAAAACCCGTCTTTCGAGGTCAATTCTGCTTTGCTCTCCCGGTGTAAGGTTTTTGTTCTCAAAGGGCTGGAGCCAAAGGACTTGATGAAACTCCTGGATCATGCGCTTACAAGTCCATCCGGGTTTGGCGGACAGCATATTATGATTCAAAAACACCAGAAGGAAGCTATCTGCGCCTTTGCCAATGGGGACGCCCGCACTGCGCTGAATACGCTGGAGATGGCGGTATTAAACGGAGAGATGAGCGCAAAAGGGATCCGGATTACGGACGAGTGTTTGGAACAATGTATCAGCCGGAAATCTCTTCTGTATGACAAGACTGGGGAGGAGCACTATAATCTGATCTCGGCGCTTCATAAATCCATGCGAAACAGTGATCCGGACGCGGCCATTTACTGGATGTGCCGGATGCTGGAGGGTGGGGAAAATCCGCTTTATATCGCCCGCAGGCTGATCCGCTTTGCCAGCGAAGACATAGGAATGGCGGACAGTGGAGCGCTTCAGATAGCGGTGGCAGCCTATCAGGCATGTCATTTCCTGGGGATGCCGGAGTGCGATGTCCATCTGGCACATGCAGTCACCTATCTTGCTATGGCGCCAAAATCAAATGCGTTGTACCGTGCGTGTGAGTCATGCAGGCGGGATGTGCGAGAACAGCCCGCAGAGCCAGTGCCGTTGGTGTTGAGAAATGCGCCTACGGGGCTGATGAGAGAACTGAATTATGGGAAAGGATATGAGTATGCGCATAATACCGAGGAAAAGCTGACCCGTATGCGGTGTATGCCGGACAGTTTAAAAGACCGGATCTACTATGCACCGACGGATGAAGGGGCGGAACATCAGGTCAAGGAGCGGCTGCAAAAGATAAAGGAATGGAAACGAGGGAAAATGGATGTGGAACAGAAAGCAACTGAAAAAACGGGGCAGAGAAGCTCTGAAAAAGAACTGGTGGAGGCTCATCGGCATTAGTCTGATGCTGGCTTTTCTGGCCGGAGGGATGAGGGTGATTTATCGGACGCCTGAGGGAGTGGCCATGGTTCTGGATGTAAATGTTAGAACCCAAAGTAATGCTCATATTTTGAATGACTGGTTCTCAAGCGTCAAACAGAGTGAGGACACACAAACAGGACAGATCTTGGGCTTTTTAGGTGAACATTATACACCGAAAAAAGGGGTGCTCGCCGGTGTATATAATCATATGACGAAGGAGCGGTCGGCTTTTTTTGGCTTACTGAATGCACTGAACGATGTTCTTTTCAAAGATAAGATTACGGAAGGTGTTCTCATTTTGATCGGGGCCCTTCTTATGATGATGTTTCAGGTTTTTATTTCCGGCGTGCTTCAAGTGGGATATTGCAGATTTCTGCTGGAGAACCGGATATACGGCCAGGTGAGGCTTGGGAGGCTCACTTTTCCGTGGCGTGTAAATCGCTGGAAAAACACGATGTTGATCATGCTGAAAAAATACATCTTTCTGTTTTTATGGGATTATACGATTATCGGAGGCTTTATTAAAAGATATTCTTACAAGATGATACCGTATATTGTGGCAGAGAATCCGGATATTCCGCATCGGGAGGCGTTTCTTCTCTCGAGACAGATGATGAAAGGAAACAAGATGAGAGCTTTTGCTTTTGACCTGTCTTTCCTTGGCTGGTATGTTTTGGATCTGTTTACTTTTGGGATTTTGAGGAGAGTCTTTCTTACACCTTATATGCAGACGACAGAGGCAGAACTTTATGTAGAACTTCGAAAAGAGGCGTTTGAAAAGCAGATTCCGGGAATTCATTATCTGGATGATAAACAACTATATGAAGATACAGGACTGGAAGAGTATCCGGTGGAAAGATATAAGCTCTATAATCCCAAGGTAAGAAAATGGATTCGGTTAAAATATGACAGAGCCTATTCCTGGAGTTCCCTTGTTTTGATCTTTTTTACTTTTTCAGTGATTGGATGGCTGTGGGAGGTTTCTTTGCATTTGTTCGGAGACGGTGTTTTTGTAAACAGGGGCTTCTTTCACGGACCGTGGCTGCCTATCTATGGGACGGGAGGGATTTTGGTTATTGTACTGCTGAAACGATTTGCAAAAAAGCCATTGCTGACATTTTTCCTTGCTATTGTTGTCTGCGGTGTTGTTGAGTATCTATCCGCATGGTTGCTTTGGGAGATCAAGGGAATGTACTGGTGGAATTATACAGGATATTTTCTGAATCTTCATGGCCGGATCTGTGCGGAAGGGTTGTTGGTGTTTGGCCTTGGAGGCTGTGCGTTTATTTATATTGCGGCTCCTTTTTTTGATGAGATTTACAGACGGATACCGAAAAGGACGGCGAGGATTTTATGTATCCTGCTTCTGATGGCTTTTGCCGCAGATATTGTGTTCTCCCTGATTCATCCGAACAGTGGGGCGGGGATCACGGATTATCAGGCGAAAGCATCCTTGCTTCAAACGGCAATGTGTTTCTGAATAAATACATATGTACCACTTTCCTTTTGACCTGGAAACTTTTATAATATAGGCATCGAGTTGAGAAAAGAGTAGGAGAAAGACGGGAGAGAAAATCATGTACGCAGATGAAAATGTAATCACAATCAAACATAAGGTATTAAATGAAGTGGCGCGGCTTTCTTTTGAAGGGAAGCTTGACGAGGAAAGAGATCATATTGCGGAGAGACTGATTCCGGGACCTCTTCCACAGTTTCGGTGCTGTATCTACAAGGAAAGAGAGATCATCCGTCAGAGAGTACGTCTGGCGGAAGGGAAGGCTCCGGGGATTGAGGATGATGGAAATATTATCCAGGTTATCAATTCTGCCTGTGAGGATTGTCCGATTTCCAGTTATACCGTGACGGAGAACTGCCAGAACTGCCTTGGTAAAGCATGTATCAACGCATGTAAGTTTGGGGCTATTGAGCCGGGAAGATTTCGTTCCCATATTGATGCCTCCAAGTGTAAGGAGTGCGGACAGTGCGCCAAAGCATGTCCGTATAATGCGATCGCACATCTGAAACGTCCATGTAAGTTCAGTTGCCCTGTAGATGCCATCACATACAATGAATACGGGCTTTCGGTCATCAACAAGGACAAATGTATCCGATGCGGAAAATGTATTCACAGTTGTCCGTTCGGTGCGATTGGAACGAAGAGTTTTATGGTACCGGTGATTGAGGCGATCAAGTCGGGAAAGCACGTCTATGCGATGGCGGCGCCTGCCACAGAAGGCCAGTTCGGACCGGACATCACGATGGATAGTTGGGCCGAAGCGATGAAGCAAGTCGGTTTTGAGGATTTCTATGACGTGGGACTTGGTGGAGATATGACGGCTGCATATGAGGCGGAAGAGTGGACCGAAGCCTACAAAGAAGGAAAGAAAAAAGTGACTTCCTGCTGTCCGGCCTTTGTCAATATGGTGCGTCTGCATTTTCCGCAGCTTGCGGACTGTGTCTCCACGACGGTATCTCCTATGTGCGGAGTGTCCAGATTGATTAAGGCACAGGATCCGGAGGCAGTGACCGTATTTATCGGGCCATGCGTGGCGAAAAAATCTGAGGTGGTAGACCAGCAGATCAAAGGGAATGCGGACTATGTGCTTACATACAGTGAGATTCGTGCTATTATGCGGGCGAAAAATGTGGAGCTAAAGCCATGTGAGAACCAGAATCAGATCGCTTCCACATTTGGCAAACGCTTTGCCAATGCAGGCGGTGTGACGGCGGCGGTGCTCCAGAGTATGAAAGAGGCCAATGCAGATGTGGATGTGAAAGTCCATAAGGCGAATGGCGCGGCCGAGTGCAAGAAAGCTTTACTTCTGATGCGGGCGGCGAAGCTTCCGGCTGACTTTATCGAAGGAATGGCATGTGAAGGAGGATGTGTGGGAGGACCGAGCGCATATAATGATCAGTTTTCCTCCAAAAAGAGCAGGGATTCCCTTATCAGTCAGGCGGACGATAGAGGTATCCATGAGAATCTGAGCCATTATCAGATGGACAGCTTTTCCATGCACAGAGAATAGAAGGTTATCCGGCGGGAAGAAATGAGAGCCATGGTATGTGGAGAAACCGGCATACTATGGCTCTTTTGTTTCACGCTATTTTACGATGCAATCAATGTATTAAGCCTCTTTTTTCTCCTTTGGAAGAATGGTATTCAACAGAATTGCCACCAGAGTTGCCACAACAACCGGAGATTTGCCGAAGATAGTTGTTACCCAGGCAGGGAATGTAGCAAGGGCAGCAGGTGCCTGTGTGATTCCCATACCAAGAGCTACGGACAACCCTACAATGGCGGTGTTGCGGTAGTTCATCTCCTGGAGCATGATGAGCTTGATTCCGGTCATGGCGATGGAAGCAAAGACGGAGATCGTTGCTCCTCCCAGCACGCACTGTGGAATCGTCGTCAAAAGTGCGGAGAACTTTGGTACGAATCCTGCAATCAGAAGGATTACGGCCGCAAGTCCGAGAACACAGCGGTTGATGACTTTGGTTGTAGTAACTATCCCGACATTCTGGCTGTAGGTGGCAGTCGGAAGACCACCGATCAGAGAACACAAAATGTTGGTAACACCGTACATTACGATACCGCCCTGAAGCTCCTTGTCCTTTGGCTGCCGGTTCATACTTCCTACCGTAGTAGCAGAGAAGTCGCCGATCGCCTGTATTGAGTTGATAGCAAAGAGGACGCCGATCGCGATGCAGGCAGAAGGATCGAAGTTCAGGCCGAAGTGGAGCGGCTTTGGAAGCTGAAAGTATCCGGCTGACTGAATACCGGAAAGGTCTACCAGCCCGAGAAACGAAGCAAAGATGTATCCGGTGATAATGCCGATCAGAATCGAAGCAAGCTTTAATGTTCCTTTTGCAAAATGATTCAGTCCGACGACAACAGCCAGAGTAAAGAATGCTGCAAGCCAGTTTTTCCAGGAGCCGTAATCCGGGCTTGGTGTACCGCCGGCCATATAATTGATGGCGGTCGGGTAAAGGGACAGTCCGATGGTAAAGACCACAGTCCCGGTAATAATCGGCGGAAACAGGATCCGGATTTTCTGGATGGAAAGTCCGACCAAAATCGCGATGAATCCTCCGGCGAGCTGTGCGGCAAGAATTGTGCCGACGTCAGCGGTCTCCGCAATGGCCTGCATACTTGGCACATAGGCAAAACTGATTCCCATGATGACAGGAAGGGCGGAGCCAAGCTGGAATTTCCCGAAGCGGATGAATGGGAAAAGCTGGAGCAGGGTACTGATTGCGGACGCAAACAATGCGGCCTGTACGAGAATGACCTGATCGTGTTCGTTTAAGCCAGCCACACCGGATACAATGATCGCCGGAGTGACGCATCCCACGATCATGGCAACCACGTGTTGGAGCGCAAGCGGCAGCGCCTGACCAAACCGGGGAACCCCATTCAGATCAAACACAGAGGCATACTGCCTGCCTTGAGATGGGTGAGTTGAATTTGACATAACATCCTCCTTTGTATTGCAAACTATAAAACATGAATATACTATACTAGAACATGGTTTGACTGCAAGTGATTTTGGCAAAATTCTTAAAAATTTCGAAAGATTCTCAAAGATTCCTCTGCATTTCTACTGATTTTCGGTGTATAATGAAATCAGGAAAGGTTCAGGTGATACCATGAATTATGAGGGACAGATCTGTAGGGGACCAATGGAACGAGCTTCTTTCATGCTTCCGGTTGAGGTAGGGTGCGCATATAACCGCTGTAAGTTCTGCACACTGTTTAAACATCTGAAGTTCAGAGAATTATCAATGGATCAGATCGAAGAAGAGCTAAAAAGGGTGAGCCGGATAAACGGCAACCCGAAGACCGTTTTTCTTGGTGACGGCAATGCGTTCGGACTCTCCACGGAAACACTGTTAAAGATAGGGGAGAAAATTCATTTCTATTTCCCAGGCTGTCAGAGTATTCATATGGATGCGACTGTGACAGATATCAGCAGGAAAAGTGACACAGAGCTGCATCAGCTTTACGATGCAGGAGTCCGGCATTTGTATCTGGGAATCGAAAGTGGGCTCGATGATGTACTTGCTTTTATGAACAAAGACCACACGCTGGAGCAGGCGTACTATGAGATTGACAGGATGAAAGCAGCAGGTCTTGTTTTTGATGCTCACTTTATGACTGGAATTGCCGGAAAGGGAAGAGGGATCGAAAATGCGGAGCATACTGCCGAGTTTTTTAACCGGACACAGCCCTATAGAATGATTAATTTTTCCATGTTTCTCCATGAAAGGGCGCCTCTGTATCAGGAAATCAGAAAAGGCAGGTTCCATCCGGCGGATGAAAGAGAAAATCTGACGGAGGAGAGGAGACTTCTGGAGCTGTTAAAACCGTGGGAGCATGAGGCGATCTATGATGGATTCCACGATATGATAGAATTCCGTGTAAGGGGAGTGCTTCCGAGAGACCGGGAAGAAATGATTGCAAAGCTCGATGACAGAATCGCGAAAGAGATGCCGGGGCTTCTGGCCTATGTAGGTTAGCGGCGGCACACGAAAAAAAGAAGGAGTGTCTGATTGTTTATCAGACACTCCTTCTTTTTGCGACAAAGAGAATAACAGAACGTTCGCCAAGAAGAACGGTGTGAGATGCCTCCGGCATTGTATCCTCCGAAAAGGCAGGGCCGGAAGGATCTCCGGTATTGACTGCGATCTGCCAGCACCATTCAAAAGGAAGATCCGGCAGCAAAAGGCTGGCGGGTTCCCAGTAGGTATTAATGGCAAGATAGACGGTATCCTGTTCTGTTTGTTCTTGGTCAAACCCGGAAAATAAGACACAGAGAATATGGGAGTCTTCATTCAGTACCGGTTGCCAAGGGTGAACACCATGAAGACTGACTGATGGAAAGGAAAAGCGATCGGAAGGAAGATCCATCCGGATGGCTGGATGCCGCTTGCGGAAGGCAATCATATATTTCACAAACTCAAAGAGCGGACGGTTCTTTTCAAGAAGAGTCCAGTCCAGCCAGGAGATGGGATTATCCTGGCAGTATGGATTATTATTTCCATATCTTGTGTCGCCAAATTCATCCCCTGAGAGAAACATCGGGGTGCCCCGGCTGCAGAGCAGAACGGCAAAGGCATTTTCCATCATGCGTTTTCTAAGGGCGAGGACAGCAGGATCTTCTGTTTCACCTTCCACCCCGCAGTTCCAACTATAGTTGTCATTGGTGCCGTCCGAATTCTGCCATCCATTGGCCTCATTATGCTTGACGTTATAAGAATACAGGTCGTTCAAAGTAAACCCATCGTGGCAGGTCAAAAAGTTGACCGAAGCATTGCTCCCGCGCCCCTGAGGAGGGTACAGATCCGGGGAACCTGTGATCCGTCTGGCGGCGGCACGAAGCAGATAGCTGTCTCCTTTTAAAAAGCGGCGCAGATCATCCCGGTATTTTCCGTTCCACTCTGCCCAGCGGTTCCAGGACGGGAAAGATCCGACCTGATAGAGCCCTCCTGCGTCCCACGCCTCGGCGATCAGCTTGACATTTCCAAGGATGGGGTCAAAGGCCAGGGACTCCAGAAGCGGCGGCCGGCTCATCGGCGAACCGTCCTCATTGCGCCCAAGAATAGAGGCAAGATCAAAGCGGAAGCCGTCAACACGGTATTCTGTTACCCAGTACCGGAGACAATTCAGGATCATGGACTGGACGACCGGGTGGTTACAGTTGAGCGTATTTCCGCAGCCACTGAAATTATAATAGTGTCCGTCCGGTGTCAACATATAGTAGATCTGATTGTCAAAGCCTTTTAGAGAAATATAAGGGCCACGCTCATCACCTTCGGCGGTGTGATTGAATACTACGTCAAAGATGACCTCAAGCCCATGGGCATGACATTCCCGGATGAGGCATTTTAGTTCGTTCCCTTCGCGGTTGTACTCCGAGGTGGAAGCGTAACTTGTATTTGGAGCAAAAAAGCTGACCGGATTGTAGCCCCAGTAATCCAGAAGTTCATTCTCATCCAAGAGACGGCAGTCCCGCATTTCATCAAACTCAAAGACCGGCATCAGTTCGATCGTTGTAATTCCTAGTTCCAGTAAATATGGAATCTTCTCGATCAGACCCGCAAACGTGCCGGGAGCCTTAACCTTAGAGGAAGCGTCTTTTGTAAATCCCCTTACATGCAGTTCATAAATGATTGTATCGGACATAGGGATCATTGGTTGTCTATGTTCTCCCCAGTCAAAATTACTCCTTACGACCCGGGCACGATAGCCGTGTTTCTGGTCGTTTTTACATCCCCAGCGGCTCTGTCCGGTGACTGCTTTGGCGTAGGGATCCAGAAGAATCCGTGTCTTATCAAAAACAAGCCCGCTAGGGGGATCGTAAGGGCCGTCCAGCCGATAGGCATACTCAAACTCCTCGATGTCCAGACCAAAGACAATCATGGAATAGACAAAACCGATCCGGTAAGTATCCGGAAACGTCAGGACAGCAAAAGGCTTCTCTGCCTCCCGGTGGAAGAGAAGCAGCTCGCAGGACGTCGCCTGCTGGGATTGGATCGTAAAATTAACTCCCCCAGGAATTACGGTTGTACCCGGGGAGAGGAAAAATCCGGGGCGCACCTGAAAGCCGCAGATCACATCCAATGGCTTTAGATGACCGCTTGGGACAAGAGTAAGATCAGAATCTGTCAAAATTATCAGCCTCCTTTTCAAAAAAGAAAAAGCTGCTCTGGTTACCAGAGCAGCGCTTCATTTGTATCGGCGGCAAGTCAAAGTCCGGGGCTGTCCAAAACTTTAGAGACCGCCTGTCATCCAGAAATGTACCGTTTGGCACTTCTGGTGATTTAAGCTTCCTTGTCGTTCTTGTCATCCTCTGGATTTTCGGATACAGCTTCTGTTTCTTCAGATGAATTTTCTTCACTGGAGGAATCCGCATCTGTTTCTTCAGAGGAAACAGCATTGTTCAGAGGTACATATTCGCGTCCGGATGTGTCGCTTAAATCATCATCCAGATCGAAGTCGAGATCTTCAAAATCATCAGCAAATTCATCTTCCAGATCTTCATTATCCTTTTTATTCTTCATATAAAGAACCCCGGCCGCTGCCGCGCCGATCGCCGCAAGTCCGACGATACCTTTTGTCCATTTTTTTGCCATAAAGGGTAACTCCTTTCTCTTGATTCATAATACTATTCTTATTGTAATACTTTCGGTTTCAAAAAGAAAGAAAAGATTCATAATTTTATACTTTCTTAATATTAATTTAGAATAGTTAAGGAATGTTTGAAGCGATTGGAGTTGAGACCGGGATAGAAATGTGGTAGAATAAACCGTATTTAAAAAGAACAGAGGTAATTAAGTTGGAATCAGGAAAAAAGAGAAAAGTACAAAAGAAACTTTTCAGCGTCATCTACGGCAGAACTGCTATCATTCTTCTTCTGATCTTGGTCCAGATTCTTGTCATGTTTTTCGGGATTTATTTCCTTACGGACAACTGGACCTATCTGTACGGAGTCTTTAGTATTATCGGTACGATTGCCGTAATCTATATCATCAATTCGGAGGAAAACCCGGCGTTTAAGCTGACCTGGGTGCTGTGTATTATGGCCCTCCCGATTTTCGGAACCTTTTTCTATATTTATGTGAAAGCACAGATCGGTACGAGATATATCGGAAAGAGACTGGAGACTCTCAAGGATGAGACCGAAGAGTATATGCGCCAGGATATGGAAATCATTGACGCCATGAAGAAGAGTAAGCTCGCAAATAAAAATCTTTCCTATTATCTTGGAAAGCATCTGGGCTTTCCTACTTATGGGAATACGAGGCTTGAGTATTATCCTCTTGGAGAAGATAAGTTTGAGGCGCTGAAGCGAGAGCTTAGGAAGGCGGAGCATTTTATCTTCATGGAATACTTTATTGTCGAAGGTGGAGAAATGTGGGACGAAATCCGGCATATTCTGGAGGAGAAGGTGACAGAGGGTGTGGAAGTGCGTTTTATGTATGACGGTATGTGCAGTATTTCCAAGCTGCCGTCCGACTACCCGTGGTATTTGAGAAGAAGAGGGATCCGCTGCAAAGTATTCAATCCGATCAACCCGATCGTGTCCACCATTCAGAATAACCGTGATCACCGAAAGATCTGCGTGATCGATGGGAAGGTCGGCTTCACCGGAGGCATCAATCTGGCAGATGAGTACATTAACCGTAGAGAGCGGTTTGGACATTGGAAGGACACGGCGATCATGCTGGAGGGCGATGCTGTGCGGAGCCTTACGATCATGTTTCTCCAGATGTGGAATATCGGGGAGAAGAAAATCAACGATTACGATAAATATCTGCTGCCCCCGGCGCAGGAGTTCGATCCGAAGGACGGTTACGTCCTTCCGTACGGGGACAATCCGTATGACAATGAAAATGTAGGCGAGGAGGTGTACTTCCACATTCTGAACCATGCCAAAGAATATGTTCACATTATGACGCCGTATCTGATTCTCGACAATGAGATGACGAAGACACTGGCACGTGTAGCGAAGAGTGGAATGGAAGTCATCATTATCATGCCGCACATTCCGGACAAGCCATACGCTTTTGCTGTGGCGAAGACCTTTTATAAAGAGCTGATTGAGGCCGGGGTTCAGATCTATGAGTATACGCCGGGATTTGTCCATGCGAAGGTTTTCGTCTCTGATGACGACACGGCCACTGTGGGAACGATTAATCTGGATTACCGGAGTTTGTATCTCCATTTTGAGGATGGAGTCTTTATCTATAATAATGAAGTAATTGCAGATATTGAACAGGATTTCCAGGAGACACTTTTGAAATGTCGTTCTGTGACGCTTAAAGACGTACAGAAAAGAACGATGAAAGAGAAGATCGAAGGACAGGTATTAAGACTCTTTGCCCCTCTGATGTAGGGGCAGGGGGCTCTTTTTGGCTTGCCCGAGTGGAAAAACTTCCGAAAAACAGAAATTCAAATGTACATTTAAGGAAAAATATAGTATAATGCTTAGGTGGTAATAAAAGATTCACATACAGGAGGATATGTTATGGTAAAAGCAGTAGTAGGTGCTAACTGGGGAGATGAGGGAAAAGGTAAGATTACGGACATGCTCGCAAAGCAGGCCGATATCATCGTCCGCTTTCAGGGAGGAGCAAATGCCGGACATACGATTATCAACGACTATGGAAAGTTTGCACTTCATACACTACCATCCGGTGTGTTCTATGATCATACAACAAGTGTTATCGGGAACGGAGTCGCACTGGACATTCCAGTTCTGATCAGTGAGATTCAGTCGATTGTGGACAGAGACGTCCCGATGCCGAAAATCAAGGTGTCTAACCGTGCGCAGATGGTGATGTCCTACCATAAGCTGTTCGACCAGTACGAAGAGGAGCGTCTCGGAAAGAACTCTTTTGGTTCTACGAAGTCTGGAATCGCCCCGTTTTATTCTGACAAGTATGCAAAGATCGGATTTCAGGTAAGTGAGCTGTTTGACGAAGAGCTGTTAAGAGAAAAGGTAGTACGTATTGCAGAGCAGAAGAACGTCCTTCTGGAGCATTTATATCATAAACCGCTGATTCAGCCGGAAGACCTCTATGAAGAGCTGATGGGATATAAAAAGATGATTGAGCCATATGTATGCGATGTATCTTTATTTCTTCACGAAGCATTAAAAGAAGGAAAGGAGATCCTTCTGGAAGGCCAGCTTGGTACGCTCAAAGATCCAGATCATGGTATTTATCCGATGGTAACATCTTCTTCTACGCTGGCTGCTTACGGTGCGATCGGAGCAGGAATTCCTCCGTATGAGATCAGTAAGATTGTGACAGTATGCAAGGCATATTCCAGTGCGGTCGGAGCAGGTGCATTTGTCAGTGAAATTTTTGGAGAGGAAGCGGATGAGCTGAGACGTCGTGGCGGAGATGGCGGAGAATTCGGAGCGACAACAGGGCGTCCGAGAAGAATGGGATGGTTTGACGTGGTTGCGTCCAAATATGGCTGCCGGATGCAGGGAACGACGGATGTAGCCTTTACAGTACTGGATGTGCTCGGTTATCTGGATGAGATCCCGGTATGTGTTGCTTATGATATTGATGGTGAGATCACGACAGAATTTCCACCGACTTATCTTCTCGAGAAAGCAAAACCGGTGATTGAAAAGCTGCCGGGTTGGAAATGCGATATCCGTGGAATTAAGAATTATGAAGAACTGCCGGAAAATTGTAGGAAGTATATCGAATTTGTGGAAGAGAAAATTGGCTATCCGATCACATTGGTATCCAACGGACCGGGACGTGATGATATTATTTACAGATAAAGAAAAATCTAAAAAGTGGCTGCATGAGAGTGTTCATACAGCCACTTTTTTAGTACCTCATTTCTAAACCTGAAGCAAAATCTGACTCTGACCGGAACTCCGGCTCCACCAGGAAACTTAGAGAAGCTGGATTCCACCTGTAGCAGCTTCTTCTGCCACCTCAGAAGGCCAGATGGAGGACTGTACTTCTCCGATGTGTGCCTTACGCAGATAGAACATACAGATACGAGATTGACCAATACCACCGCCTACGGTATACGGAAGTTCTCCGTTTAGGAGAGATTTCTGGAAATCAAGCTCGGCACGATCCTCGCAGCCTGCAAGGGAAAGCTGGCGCCGCAACGCATCTTCATCCACACGGATTCCCATAGAGGAGAGCTCAAGAGCTGTATCCAAAACTGGGTAGTAGACGATGATGTCACCGTTTAATTCCCAGTCGTCATAGTCCGGCGCACGTCCGTCGTGCGGCTTCCCGGACGTAAGTATCTTTCCGATTTGCTTGATGAAGATAGCCTTTTTCTGTTTCGCGAAATGGTATTCACGCTCCTTTGGCGTGCAGTCCGGATAGAGGTTTTCCAGTTCCTGAGATGTAATGAAAGTAATGTCGTCTGGGAGGACTTCTCCGATGTAATTATAACGGCGTGCCATATAATGCTCCGTCTCTTTCAAAGCTGCGTAAACTTTGCGGACCGTATATTCCAGTGTCTCATCATTACGCTCTTCTTTGGAAATCACTTTTTCCCAGTCCCATTGATCCACATAGATAGAGTGAAGATTGTCGGTGTCCTCGTCCCGGCGGATCGCGCTCATATCAGTGTAAAGTCCCTCGCCCGAGTGAAAGCCGTAGCGCTTCAATGCATAGCGTTTCCATTTTGCAAGTGAGTGGACGATCTCCACCTCCCTATCATCCTGCTCCTTGATTCCAAAAGCTACCGGGCGTTCTACGCCGTTTAAGTTGTCATTCAGTCCAGACTCCGGACGCACAAAAAGAGGAGCAGATACACGCGTCAGATGCAGATTCTTTGCAAGGGATCTTTCAAAGTGATCCTTTACCTCTTTGATGGCGACTTCTGTCTCACGGATGGAAAGCGGCGGGCAGTAACCTTCTGGTATCGTTAAATGTTCCATGTTTGAGTCCTCCTTTAAAAAAATTATTTCTAGTTTACATAAAAACTTTCGTATTGTCAAGAGTTAAAGTGCCGTTGAAGAGAAGTACATAAAGCAATGACAGACAGAAGTATGGTTGCCATGGAGAAAAGAGCAGGCGGATGGAATTTTAAGAAAGTGATTAGAAAAATTTTAGAACACCGCCATACATCAGACATATTTACATGATAAAGTGAAAACCGTAAAGGGGGAGTCATAAAGCAGTTTTTCGTTTCATATAATAGTGATACCGGGAAACAGAAAAAGGAGGTTATTTTATGCAGCAAAGGAGTATACCGGGGTGTATGGAAGCAATATCGATGGAAGAGTACCTAAACAAAAGAAAAGAGAAAAAGGAAAAAGAAAAAAGCCATCAGGACAAAGAGAGCGGGGCGGACACTGATCCGATCCTTTTCTTTAGTCTGGCATGAAATAAAATAGATAAGTCTATTGTGTGAGACAAAAGTCCGCGCAAAGAGACAGACAGTGCATCCACGGGAACTCCCCGTAGGATGCACTGTTTTGCTTTGTATTGGCGATGAGTCAAAGTCCGCCAAGGATGGATCAGTCGGATGGGCCGCCCGGATGATCGCTGTCCTTATCATCGTGCCGCAACAGACGGGAAAATAATGTAAAACCATAAAGCAGTACCGGCACAAAGATCGTACAGGCGATGGACGCTTTCAAAAGTCCCAGGGAAGCGGAGTGGTCAAGAAACGCAAACACAAGGGTACTTGTGTACATGGCAACCAGAACAACAATCCCAAGAATGGCCAGAATTTGCCGTATTTGTTTCATAGTAAAAACCTCCTCATGGATTCTTCTATGATAATTATATAGAATGTGGGAGAATAAAGCAATGCAGAACACAGGAGACATGATACGGCGAATGGTAGGCAGGTGGTTTCCCTTGCAATATAAAATATCCTGTTATATAATGAACTCTGTGAAGACAATTTGTAATCAAAGGAGAATTTGATATGAGTACATTATTAGAGCAGTGGAGAGAGACGGCGTATTCCAGAGAGATGACAAAGCAGCAGCTTGAATCATTCTGGGGCGCTTATTTTCAGACGGAAAAGGGGATTTATGAGAAATTACTTTCCAACCCGGATGAGAAGGTGAAAGGTACAGTCAAAGAACTGGCGGAGAAATATGGCGTGGAAGTGCTGACGATGGTAGGATTTCTTGACGGAATCAACGAGAGCCTTATCAATGAGAATCCGATTGAGACGATGGAGGAGGATACCGAAGTCACTCTGATCTATGATAAAGAGAAACTTTACAAGAACATGGTAGACGCGAAGGCAGACTGGCTCTACCAGCTTCCGCAGTGGAACATTCTTCTTTCTGAGGAACGGCAGAAGGAACTGTATAAAGAAGCGAAAAAGATGCATACTTTCGTAAGAGAGGGAAAGAAGATCGGAAGAAACGATCCATGTCCGTGCGGCAGTGGCAAGAAGTACAAACACTGCTGCGGTAAGAATAAATAATGCCTTTTGTGACAGCGGCGGTATGCCTGTTATATTACCTGATGATCTGCCGGTATGTAGGAAGATGGAATTCCACCTTTTCCAGATTCTGGATCTGTTGCGGACTGGTTTCCGTCTGTTACGGTATAGCGGGAGGATGGTTCCCGACGGTGATGATTCAGGCACTGTCTTTCGCCTGGATTCTGTTCTGGGTAGTCATTCTGGCCGTCTGGATTCGCATGGCAGTATTCGGACACCGACAGGCGGCAGGAAATCTGGAGTATCTCATCGTCCTTGGGGCAAAAGTCGATGGCACCCGGATTACGAGTTCCCTAAAGCTCCGTCTTGACCGGGCATATACTTATGCAACCGCAAATCCTAGCGTCAGAATTGTAGTATCCGGAGGCCAGGGAAGGGGTGAGGACATCCCGGAGGCGAAAGCCATGGCGGATTATCTGGTCTCAAGGGGGATGAAACGAGAGCGGATTTTTTTGGAGGATCAGTCCTCTACGACAGAGGAAAATCTGCGCTTCACAGCACAAATGCTCCCAGGATTAGTCACAAGGCGCGTGGGAGTGGTGACGAACAGCTTTCACATTTACCGAGCGTGTCTGCTCGGGAAGCAAGTGGGCTACAAAAGACTTTTTTCTGTACCTGCCGGATCAGAGCCGGTGTTGTATTTCAATTATGTAGTGAGGGAAGCGCTGGCAGTTTTGATGCTTCCGCTTAAAAGATACATAATCAGGCATTGACAAATAATAACGAAGTGATTATAATGACTCTATATTTGAGTAGGAAACGTGTTGACGAGACGAGTAGGGTGTGAGACCGGATTCAGAGAGAGAGGCCGTGGAAGCCTCTTATCACGGAGCATCTGAAGACTACCTCTGAGCGGCGGAAAAACCGTCCGGTTTAATACCGTTATCATTATTAGCAAGAGATGTTTTCTCCTTGTTTATAATGGAGAGGACATAAGCGGGGTGGAACCGCGGGTGAAAGCTCGTCCCCTGCAGCCGGAAAGCTGCAGGGGCTTTTTTTGATTGGCGGCGACGAGCAAAGCCCGGGTTTGCGGGGAAACCTATTGAACGATTACAATCCCAACATGAGCTCTTTGGCTCCTTCCGGTGATTTGTTTCCGGAAAAGTGACAGTGCCGGACAAAAGAAAGTGCGGAAAGTCTGAAAGGAGGATGGTTCAAATGAAAAGTATGAAAGAAACATGGAGATTGAACAATGGAGTGCAAATCCCTTGCCTGGGATTTGGAACGTATAAGGCGGCGGAAGGAAGTACGTCTGAGATCATCAAGACGGCGATCCGCTGCGGATACCGGTATCTGGACACGGCATCCTTCTATGAGACAGAAACTTATGTGGGAGAGGCAGTTGCTGAAAGTGGGATCAGGAGGGAGGAATTTTTCCTTGTCTCTAAGGTATGGAAAGATGAGATGGGCTATGATGGTACGCTCCGGGCTTTTGAGCGGACACTTGAAAATCTGGGTACGGATTATCTGGATCTGTATCTGATCCATTGGCCGAAGCCTTCGCCGGATACGAAGGAGTGGAAGCAGTTGGATGTGGAAACATGGAAAGCCATGGAGAAGCTTTACCGGGAAAAGAGGGTTCGTGCAATCGGAGTGAGTAATTTCCTTCCGCATCACATGGAGAACCTGCTTTCCTCCTGCGAGGTCGTGCCTGCGGTGGATCAACTGGAGTTTCATCCCGGATACAGTCAGGAGGCCGCCGTCTGCTACTGTCAAGAGAGAGGGATTCTCGTCCAGGCGTGGAGTCCGCTTGGAAGAAAGCGTGTGATGGATGATGAGCTGGTGGAAGAGCTTGCAAAAGCGCACCATGTTACGCCGGCACAGATCTGTCTTCGGTATGCGCTGCAAAAGGGCATCGTCCCGATTCCAAAAGCCTCTTCCGAGGAAAGAATGAAAAATAACCAGGACATCTTTGACTTTGAACTGACCGGGTTAGAGATGTCTGAACTAGATACCATGCCTCCTGCAGGATGGTCGGGAGAACATCCGGATCGGGATCGGGTGAAAGTATGTTAGGAAAGAAAGGGGAAGAACAAGATGAAAATCACATTAAAAGACGGCTCTGTAAGAGAGTACGACAAAAGTATGTCAGTGTATGAGATTGCATCTGACATCAGCGAAGGACTTGCCAGAGTGGCAATGGCAGGAGAAGTAAACGGGGAAGTAGTGGATCTCAGAACGGTAGTGTCCGAGGACTGTGAGCTGAATATTCTGACATTTCAGGACGAAGGAGGGAAAGATACCTTCCGTCATACATCCTCGCATATTTTGGCACAGGCAGTAAAGCGCCTCTATCCGGAGACGAAGCTTGCTATTGGGCCAGCCATTGCGGACGGCTTTTACTATGATGTGGACAGAGATATTCCATTTACAACAGAAGATCTGGAAAAGATTGAAAAAGAAATGAAGAAGATCGTGAAAGAAGCGCTTCCGGTTGAGAGCTTTACGCTTCCAAGAGAGGAAGCGATTGCTCTGATGAAGGAGAAAGAAGAGCCATATAAGGTAGAACTTATTGAAGATCTTCCGGAAGACGCAATTATCAGCTTCTATAAGCAGGGTGAATTCACGGACCTGTGCGCGGGACCGCATCTGATGAATACAAAGACGGTCAAAGCGTTTAAGCTGACAAGCCTTGCGGGCGCTTACTGGCGCGGAAATGAAAAGAACAAGATGCTGACAAGAATCTACGGAACTTCTTTCACAAAAAAAGCCGATCTGGATGAATATCTGGAGAGGCTGGAAGAAGCAAAAAAGCGTGACCACAGAAAACTTGGAAAAGAACTGGGACTTTTCATGCTCAGAGAAGAAGGACCGGGATTCCCGTTCTTCCTGCCTAAAGGTATGGCGCTCAAAAACGCTCTTCTGGAGTACTGGCGTGAAATTCATACAAAGAACGGATACGTGGAAATTTCTACTCCGATTATGTTGAGCAGACATTTGTGGGAGACAAGTGGACACTGGGATCATTATAAGGAGAATATGTACACAACTGTTATTGACGAGCAGGATTTTGCTGTG
>OAUK01000347.1_pt1 | contig 22206 bp, 17 predicted proteins | sample 1495131 | NCBI WGS metagenome assembly OAUK01 (sample SAMEA2580009, study PRJEB22360) | human gut metagenome | biome: human gut; feature: human-associated habitat; material: faeces | place: Denmark | collected 2008/2010 | reverse complement strand
ATTTTTGATTGGTTGGGGGGGGCGGTCGGGCGGGCCTGCCGCCCGCCATATCGGCTCGTCAAAGCGGCGCAAAGAAGGTTCTATTGTTAGAGAAAGCACCTTTCCTTGGCGGCCACTCCGTAATGTCCGGATCTGGGTACTACATTGGCGGTTCCGATATCCAAAAGAATGCGGGTATTGAAGATTCTTTAGAAATTAACTGGAAAGATGCAGTGGATCGAGGCACCGCTGCAAACCGTTTCATTAAAAGAGATATTGCTGTTGCTCGCCAAGTTTACGAAAAAGGCGTCGACACAATGAAATGGCTTCAGTCTCTTGGCGTTACCTTTACTAACAAACCGGTTCAAGGCATCGGTAACCGCAAAAGAGTCCATTACGTTGCGCCCGGATATAAAAAAGGTTCTCCCGAACTAATTAAAGCACTGAATAAAGCGGCGTTAGATAACGGAGTCATCATTCGAACAAATGCAAGACTGGCTTCCTTGATCCAAAAATCAAAAGAATTCGGAGCTCCTGTTATCGGTGCCGTGGTTCGAGAAAAAGATAAAACGCTTCGTATCAGGGCGGAAGGGGGCGTCATTTTAGCCACCGGTGGTTTTGCCAACGGACCGGAATTGGTGAAGAAATACCACCCATACTTGCAGAACGTTCCTTCTCTGGGTTCAAAAATGAATGTCGGCGACGGAATTAAAGCTGCAACGGCCATTGGCGCTCAAATGATCGTGGAGACCAATGGGTTCGGTATGAACATGCTGTTTGTCGGAACTCACAAAGGGCAGTCCATGGGTCTTCCGTTAACAGAAGCTCCAATTATCGTTGTGAACAAGGAAGGTCAAAGATTCCAGGACGAAAGCCGCGGTTATTTGGCCTGTACTCATAAGATGGTTGAGAAGGGCTACAAAGTCGCATACTGGATTTTCGATAAAAAGACTTCCGATAAATTTAGAAACGGCTGCTTGAAGCCTTTGTTCGAGACGGAGGTAGTACATGAATATCCTTCCTTGGAAGCTTTAGCGAAAGGAGAAGGTATATCTGAAAAAGGCCTTTTAACTACCATCTCCGAATACAACGAAGATGTGGTGAAAGGTAAGGATCGTTACTTCGGACGAAGCAAACTTCTTCAGCAAGTCAGTGAAGGACCTTTTTTCGCATTTGAAGCCGAACCTAGAATTTATACTTCCTATAGCGGCTTAGAAATCAATACTAAAGCACAAGTTATGGACACACGAGGACTGGCAATACCGGGCCTTTACGCAGCCGGTGATGTTACAGGTCACTTAGGCTATCAAGCCAACTTAGGCGGCGGGGGAATCAGTGGTTTATCCATGGCTGCCGTTTACGGACGCATAGCAGGTGCTCAGGCTGCTAAACAATAACAATTTTCGCTGCAGTGCAGAGATTTCTTTGCACTGCATTACCATTGAACTATGAAAGAAAGTTTTGAAAATCTGCGGGCCTGGAGAATTCTTGAGGCAATCGACAGAAAAAAATCGATTACTAAGGCGAGCATTGAACAGGACATTTCCCTTTCAAATGCTTCCAAACTCATCGGTAAATTAGAAAAAGGTTTAGGGTGTCCTGTAATTAACCGAACTGCACGACCTGTGCAGCTCACGGATTACGCAAAAAAACTGATGCCTGCCGTCAGAGATCTTCTTTTAATGTCTTCGCATTTGGAATCCGTAGCAACAGCCGTGGCCGAAGAGCAGGATACCGAGACTATTATTTTCAGTCTTTCAACAACTTCCGTCTCTGCTCACGTTCTCAACTTCATCAAAGAATTCAAAGATAACAATCCCGGAGTAGAGGTGGAACTTCGAACCGGCTTGAACCACCTTGCGATTAAAGAAGGGAAGGCCGATGTCGTTCTCGTCTCCTACCTTCCGGAAGAAAAGGACCTTACCAAACTTCCTTGCGGCCGGTGTTTTAATTTTATGGTCGCTTCTCCCAAATACCTCGAAGAAAAAGGCACACCACACTCCATCGAAGAGCTTCTTGGTCATCGTTTGATATTGAGACGAAAGGATTTTTACCCAGAATGCAAGATGCTTTTTAACGATAAACTTTGTTTCGACTTGGAGTCTTATGAGCTTTTTGAATTAAATGAAGAGGGATCTCGGAAGATAATTAAAAAATTCGAAGAAACAAAGCTATCCAATTTCAAGAAACTTTATAGCAGTGACTATTCTTCTTATGTTGCCGCTCTTAACGGTGAGGGTATTTCAATAGACCTGCCTGTTAGTTTTCTTGAAGAAAGATTAAAAAACGGATCCTTAGTTCCCGTACTTCCGGGCTGGCACCGTTCACCTTGGAATAAATATTTGGTCTTTTCTTCTGGAGCCGGACCAAACTCCTCTATAAGAAAATTCGCTGAATGGTACAAAGAGAAAGAACTCAAGGACTCCGTAAAAAGATGGACAACTTGCTTCTCTCTTTACGGAATCCCGATTGAGAAATAACAACTACTTCATTTCTTTTAATACGTTTTCTGCGGCTTTCTTACCGAAGTAAACGTTGATATGAGTCGGACCTGTTCCGAAAAGACCATCGTCGGCAACTTCCCCTACGGCATAAAGACCAGGTATCGGTTTATTGTTTTTATCTACAACTCTTAAGTCTTTGTCGACCTTTACGCCTCCCAGCGTGACCTGTACACCGGGGGTAGTTTTAACGGCATAAAAGGGAGGCTCAGAAAAATCTAGCGAAAGATTATGTTTTCTTCCGAATTCACTGTCCTTTCCGGATTTGACAAAGGAGGCGTACTTTTTAATGGTCTCTACTAGATTTTGAGGAGGTACACCCATCTTTTTAGCCAGACCTTCGATCGTCGGAGCTTCTAAGAAAAATCCTTTTTCTCTGAATCCTTGCAGCCTCTTCGATTTTTTCATAGCGGAATTATCGATGAGGATATATGCATAACCACCCGGCTGAGCCATCATCCATTTTGAAAGCTGAGTGTAGTCAGGATAGTAGTCATTGCAGAAACGTTTTCCGTCCGCATTGACCATAATTCCGCCTTCGGCTCTTGCAGCCGATAAACTGTAACTTTGACCGTTCGAAGAATGCACGGAGGGATTAAGCCGAAGGACTTCCATATTGGAAAATGCGGCATTCAACGGCTCAAGCAGGCCGACGGCATCTCCGGTAGAACCGACAGCAGATGTGGAGGGCAGAGATGACCATTCGGGAGCAAAGCGTTTCAGGACTTCTTTTCCGGAAGAGTAACCTCCGGTCGCCACTATGACGAAAGACGTTTTAAGTAACTTCGGACCGTTTTTCGTTTCGGTTAAAACTCCCTCAACCTTACCGTTCTTCGAGATAATTTTTGTTGCCTTAGTGGAAAACATCGGCTTAACGCCTGATTTTTCCAATTCTTTAATCATTACCTTGATGATGGCGTTGCCTAAGCTTCTTCCGTCAGCAGTCCCCATTTGATAAGTACTCATAGGACGCGTGATGTTGGCACCGATACTGTTCAGCCAATCTAAAGATTTCTGAGAGGATTCAGCAAATTCTCTGAGTCTATCCTTGTCATAAGGATAGTTTTGTTTCATTTTTCCTGCGATGTACGCGTCTACAGACTGTCCCTTTCCTGCGGCCTGTTGTTCTTTAGTATTTACGACCGTAAAGTAGGTTGCAGCCAAATTTGTTGCACCACCCAAGAACGGCATTTTTTCAACCAGACAAACATGCTGTTTTCCTGCCTCTTTCAGGGTTATTGCGGCGCTGATACCGGAACCGCCGGCACCAATAATAACTGCATCACAATTCTGAGTTTCCATAGCCTGAGGTTGTACGACCACAAGCGTGAGAGGCAGACCGACTAAAAAACTTGAAAGTCTCGATTTCATCATTTCTCCTTTAAGTTTGCGGATCTTATGAAAGCATTCTCGAAAAATTGAACTGCAACAGCTAGATTGAGGCGGCAATATATCTTTCCAAAATGGAAAGATGGAACCGTCTTGAGCGAAGAAGGCTATTAGTCAAAGAATTCAATGTTGAGGAAAGTACTTAGGCAAAATCTAAAAAATTTATATTTCAACTGAAGTTTTGGCCGCTTCTTTTGGACATAATGTCATGTTGGAGTTCGACACCACCCGTCGAACAAAAATTTTGTTCATAGCCTCGTTAATGAAGAGTTTATAAAGTCATGGAAACTATCCTGAAATCCCTCCCGATCGGTGAAAAAGTCGGTATTGCTTTCTCCGGCGGTCTTGACACCAGCACAGCTTTGCTCTGGATGAAAAAGAAAGGCGCTTTCCCCTGCGCTTACACTGCTAACCTTGGTCAGCCTGATGAGGACGATTACGAGGCAATTCCTCGAAAGGCTATGGACTTCGGTGCTTCGATCGCCCGTCTGGTTGACTGCCGTGAACAGTTAGTCGCCGAAGGCATCGCTGCGATTCAAAGCAACGCTTTCCACATCACAACCGGCGGCGTTACTTACTTCAACACCACTCCGCTCGGACGTGCCGTTACCGGCACCATGCTTGTCAACGCCATGCGCGAAGACGGCGTCAACATTTGGGGCGACGGCTCTACATACAAAGGAAACGATATCGAACGTTTCTACCGTTACGGTTTAGTTGCCAATCCTGACCTCAAGATTTACAAACCCTGGCTTGACGTTGAGTTCATCAGCGAACTGGGCGGCCGCGCTGAAATGAGCCAGTTCCTGGCAGACAACGGCTTCGGCTACAAGATGAGCAAGGAAAAGGCTTATTCCACCGACTCCAATATGCTCGGCGCAACACACGAAGCCAAAGACCTTGAACACCTCGACAGCAGCATGAAGATCGTTGAACCGATCATGGGTGTTCCGTTCTGGAAAGAAGAAGTCGATATCAAGCCTGAGAAAGTCACCGTTCGTTTCGAAGAGGGCATTCCTGTTGCCCTTAACGGCAAAGAATACGATGACAAGGTTGAACTGATGCTCGAAGCCAACCGCATCGGCGGCCGTCATGGTCTCGGCATGAGCGACCAGATCGAAAACCGTATCATCGAAGCCAAGAGCCGCGGTATTTACGAAGCCCCGGGAATGGCATTGCTCCATATTGCTTTCGAACGTCTCGTAACCGGTATCCACAACGAAGACACCATCGAACAATGGAGAATCAACGGTATCAAACTCGGCCGTCTGCTTTATCAGGGCCGCTGGTTTGATCCGCAGGCCATCATGCTCCGCGAAACTGCCCAGCGCTGGGTCGCTCGTGCAATCACCGGTGAAGTCGATATCGAACTTCGTCGCGGCAATGACTACACGATCCTCGATACACGCTCTCCCAACCTCACATACGAACCGGAACGCCTCACAATGGAAAAGGGCGACTCCATGTTCACAGCTTCCGACCGTATCGGCCAGCTGACTATGCGCAACCTCGACATCGTCGACACACGCAACAAGCTCGGCATCTACTCCAAGGCCGGTCTTATCGGCGGCAGCTCCAGCTCAATGCCTCTTCTTAAAGGCACCAAAGACAACGACTAATCTCGTTCCTTTGAGTTGAAACAATCCTTCCTGAGTTTTTCTTGGGAAGGATTTTTTGTTTTCGAAGCTCGGTTTTACTGTACAAACAGCATTAATCGCTAACGATTGGATTGCTTTGCGTACCGTAAAAATATTAAGGAAGAGTTCTAAGCAGGAAAGTACTCAGCAACGTATCAAGAGAGGATAGCTATAATTCTCAAGAGGTGGGTTAAGAAGAGATCTCCTGCCTTCTTACAGAACAGGTTTACCCAATTAACCTGTTCGCCGGTAGGAATAAATGGATTTGAATTTTTGGTTTTTTCAATCTTCTGAGTGGCCGATCAAAAATGTCTGTTCGTCAAAGAATTAAGCCTTCAGCCATTTTCAAAGGACTTATAGCAGGGCTTATCTTTATCTCCACGGCCTCCTATGCCGTTGAAAAAACAGAAGTAAAAGTCGGCGTTATCGACTCTTTCAATCCGGAATTCGGTACTCAGACACTTGAACCGAGCCTCAAGTTTTTAAATAGCAAACTGACCTCTTATCGATTTGTTCCGGTTGTACTCAACTCCGTGAATCCGGATAAAGAACTCAAAAATAATCCGGTCGACTTTCTGATCAGCTCTGCTGGAACATTCCACGAGCTTAGTCTGTCCCAAGGCATTGTTCACGTTGCAACGCGGAAGACGATACTTTCCGACGACCCTTCGGCTTCTGAAGCCGGGACTTTTGTGACACTTGCTAAAAGGGAAGATCTCAGGGAATTGAAAGATCTGAAGGGCAAAGTTGTCGCGGCATCGCAGCCCAATTCTTTTGACGGCTGGCTTGTGGGTCAGCATGAAATTTTCAAAAACGGCCTGGATCCGGAGAACTTTTTCAAGAGATCCGTTTTTACGCATTTCCAGTTTCCGGATTCTTTGATGCTCCTTATTCAAGGAGAAGCAGACGTTGCCATTTTGTCTGCGTGTGTTCTGGAGCAGCTTTCCAATGAAGGACTGATAGAGGCTTCGGACTTTAAGGTGCTGGCTCAGAAACCTCAGGGCGTTTTGCGATGTGCCAGAAGTACGGACCTTTACCCGGGCATTGTGTTTGCGGCGCGAGAAGATATTCCTCCGAAACTCAAATGGCAAGTGACATCGGCCCTGATGTCCATGCCTCCGACAAACGACTATGAATGGACCATAGCCAGTCGGTTCTCTAAAGTTGACGAACTTTATCGAGATCTTCAGCTCGGACCTTACCAATACTTAAAAGATTGGAGTCCGGCCGGGATCTTGAAGCGTTTCAAAACCGAAATTTTGTTGGCAACCGGCTTACTGCTTCTTCTGATCCTCAATTCTTTGTACTTGCGGCGTACTGTTGCGAGACGAACCCTTCAGGTGAGAAGAACGCTGAATCGGCAGATCAAGTTGGAAAAGGAATACAAAGAGTCTCGAAACCGCTTGGCTCAGATGGAAAAGTTCGGCGTCATCAATCAGATGTCCGGCATGCTTGCCCACGAAGTCCAGCAGCCGCTCATGGCAATCAACAATTACTTGGCCGGACTCAGGGTGTATTTGAACTCAAAAGGTTATTCGGATGCCGTGACCGAAAAGGCAATCGGGTCGCTTGAACATAACAGCGAACGCATCGGCAGCATCGTGACGCGTGTCCGAGGATACGCAAAACAAAAGAAGGGTGAGATGAAGAGCTGCGACTTGACCGCAATTGCTTTGAGCGCTCTTACTGTATTGAAAGCCCTGAAATTCGAACATGTCGAGGTTAAAGCGGATTTACCGCCGGAAGCTAAAGTAGTCGGCGACCCTCTGGAACTTGAACTGCTCATCATTAACTTACTAAAAAATGCCTGCAGCGCGGTAGAGAACCAACCCAAGCCCAAAGTTGATTTGAAAATCGAAAGCCTTGATGAGAAACATTGGTGTTTGAGTGTCTCTGACAACGGTCCAACGCTTGATGACAAGTCCTTTGCCCGGCTGAAAACACTCGGAGACAGTGTCAAACCGGAGGGCATGGGCATCGGCCTTTCCATCGTTCGAGGAATAGCAGACAAACACGGAGCAGAACTAGATTTTATAAGACTGCCGAAAGGCGGCATCTGCAGCCGTGTCGTAATTGACAAGGAGGATACAAAATGACAACACCGTTAGTTCGTATTGTTGATGACGATGCGGATGCAAGATCTTCTTCTTCATTTTTTCTGAGCATGATGGGACTGGAAATCAAAGAGTACGACAGCGGCCAGAGATTTCTTGATGAAGATGACATGAATCGACCGGGATGCATCATTTTGGATGTCCGCATGCCGGACATGACCGGCATGGAACTTCAGGTCAAACTAAACCAAAAGAACTGCCGTCTGCCGATCATCTTTCTTTCCGGACACGGAGAACTAGACATGGCGGTTCATGCGCTTAAACGCGGTGCCTCCGATTTTCTTCAGAAATCAGCCAAACCGGAACGGCTGCTTGCCGCAGTAAAGAAAGCGGTAACGGCGAGCATGGAGGAGTTCGAATCAGACAGTGAAATTGAAACGCTCCGAAAGACTTATGAATCTCTTACGCCGCGCGAAAAAGAAGTAGTCCTCGGGGTCGCCAAAGGGGAGCTCAACAAAGTCATCGGCTACAACTTAGGTATCAGCGAGCGGACGGTCAAGATGCATCGAGCCAATCTTTGCACCAAACTTAATGTCACAAACGCTGTTGAAATGGCGGCTTTCTTACGCAAAATCGGAGTCCTTGATGCTTAGAAGAAGTTTTGGAGCAGGCTTGGGTTTGCTCGCAGTAGCGCCGCTGCCGATTTTTGCGCAAACAGATGAAGAAACTAACTTCGATCTGATCATTATCGGAATCGGAGCCGCAGGATTATCGACAGCAGTTTCGGCTGCACAAAACGGCGTCAAAAATATTCTTTTAATCGACAAAGCAGCCTTTGTCGGTGGACATTCCGCGCTTTCGGGAGGTTCCGTAAACGCTGTGGATCCTGAACTTCAAATGAAGCAGGGCATCAAAGACAGCCCTGACCTTTGGTTTCGTCAGATCATGGAAACCGGAGAATTTCAAAGCGATCCGATACTTGTTAACACGCTCGTTAATAATGCACAATCCACGCTTCATTGGTTAAGAGAAATCGGAATTCCTTTTGATGACCAGGTTTTTGAAGCCTGGGGCGGAAAATTCCAGCGCGCACACTCTGCCGGAAGAAAACGCAGCGGGATGACATACGTCCGCATCATGAATCACAAGGCCCGTTCACTAGGCGTAAAGGTGCGGCTAAGAACGGAAGCCATTGCGCTCTTAGAAAAAGATGGAAAGGTTAAGGGAGTAAAAGTTAAAGACCGTGACGGACGCTTGACTGATTTAACGGCCAAAGATGTCGTCATCGCGACCGGGGGGTTCACAGCCAATGTAGCTATGCGTTCGAAATACGACAGTCGTTTGGACGCCTCTCTATTTACAACAGCAAATCAGACAGGAAGAGGATTTGACGGATCAACCGGGGACGGGATTCTCCTCGCTGAAAAATTAGGCGCTCAAACCGTCGATATGGATGCTATCCAGCTCATTCCTTTGAGAGGAGGAAGGCTTCTGAACTATGTCGGCGGTGACATTTTTGTCGATAGCGAAGGGAAACGCTTTGTCGATGAAAGCAAAGGCGTGAAGGCCATAGGCGAGGCTTACCTGAATTTACCGGACAGAGTGTTTTGGGTGATTACGGATTCTCAGTCTCAAAAGAGTCTCGACTTAGATGCCAAGCTGCTTTCGGGCACAGTTCGAATGGCGGACTCAGTGTTAGAAATGGCTAAGAAGATGCACGTTAGTCCGAGAATTATTCAAGATACGCTGGATCGTTACAACCAATTTGCAGATCAAGGGGAAGACAAAGATTTCGGGAAGAAAATATTTACCCAGAAAATAGATAAACCGCCGTTTTATTTCGGGCGAGAGCAGTTTGATATTCATTACAGCTGCGGCGGTTTAAAAATTAATAAAACTTGCCAGGTTATTGGCAAAGCTGACAAACCGATTCCAAATCTATATGCAGTCGGTGAAGTCACCGGAGGAATTCACGGACGAGATCGTTTAGGCGGAGACTCTCTTATTTCCTGCTTTGTTTTTGGGAAAATCGCGGGAGAAGAAATTGCAAAGAAACAGAAGAGTTTCCAATAATCTACATGCCGATTTCAAAGGAGAAAGTTAATTACTCAAAGCTTTCTCCTATAAAGATTGAAATACCAAATTTCAACAATTTTCAACATTACGACTCTATAAAAATTCTATATAAGAGATCTCTACAATCAAAAAACATCTATTTTTTTATTTTATCGTATATAATTAAAATCCTTCCTCACTTATGAAAATTTCTTAAATAGTATTATTTTTATATCCAAGTAATATTCTATAAATATTAAAGACGACATTCTTTTTTCTTTAAAGAAGTTTTTATTCATTTTTTCTCATCTTTGACTTTTTGATCATTTGTAGAAAGTTAACAAGAATTTTTTCTAGAACTTATTACCTTTTCAACTGCATTTGATACTCTCGGGTTTATACTTTCAAGAAGTCCGTTCCATTGTCTCCTTCCAATCCTACGATCAGCTGCTCTGAAAATATCTAAAATCCCCCAATCATCCTTGAGGCATAATGCGGCTTTCCTGTCAGAGTTTAGGTAATCGGCAATAGAGTCAGAAATCTCACTTGCTGATTCTCTATACACTAAATGTATTTCTTCATAATTTAGGTCTGCCATGTAATCTCTTGGCCAGTCCCAAATAATTTCACCATTCAGCATCAGAAAATATCTCGGACAAACAGTATCTACGTGTCCTGGAATTCTGTATATCGCACATTGAAACTGCAAACGAATATTCGGATCGAAGATTTCGTGCATTCTTCGTTGTAACTTAGACCATCGTCTTGGCATTTTTGGACTCCAATTAACCTACCAATACGATAGTCCTAGTTGCGTTAAACAATGGCGCAAGAAAGCTGTACGCAAATTTTAATTAAAAGCAGAAATATTTTTTATAAAACGTTTAAAAATACGAAAATTAGAACTTCGAGGTAAATTATTGTCAACTCAAATTTTTATAGTTATTTAAATATCCTTTTATTCAATACTTAAGATATGCGAATTAAGATTTTTGCCTAACAAAAAGAGGCCGCTTGAGGCCTCAATTTATTTGCGAAAAAAAATTACAACGCTTTAATGCTTTCAAGAAGTTTATCTACGCTTTCTTTCGGCGTTGCCCAGCTGGTGCAGAAACGAACTAAGAATTCCTCTTGCCCGACATCACCTTCGCACTCAAATGCATAATCTTTAGAAAGCTTATCTTTTGCTTCACGAGGTAAGAACAAAAATTGCTGGTTAGTAGATGAGTCCACTAAAAAGCGATAGCCTTTTTCTTTGAATGCCTCTTTAATTCTCATCGCCTGGTCCACGGCGTGTTTACCCATTTCTTCATAAAGATCGTCTGTAAACAACGCTTCAAATTGAACCCCGAGGAGGCGACCTTTAGCGAGCATGGCGCAATTTTGTTTAATCATGCTGCGGAAGTTTGCGTCTAAGCCGTTTCCTCTCGGAAACACAATCGCTTCTCCCATCAAAATACCGACCTTTGTTCCGCCGATATAGAAAACATCGGTCAGACGGTCAATATCTTCTAGTGTGACGTCGTTGCCCGGGCTTTGTAAGCCGTAGCCAAGACGAGCGCCATCAAGATAAAGCGGAATCACAAATTCCTGACAAACTTCAGACAGTGCTTGAAGTTCCGATTTGGAATAGACGGTTCCTAGTTCAGTGGGCGAGGAAATATAAACCATGCCGGGCTGGACCATGTGTTCATGGGTCGGGTCAGCCCAATAGCTTTCAAGATAATTTCTGAGCGTATCGGCAGAGAGCTTTCCGTCTTTTCCTTCCAAACCAATGACTTTATGTCCCGTCGCTTCCACGGCACCGGCTTCATGAACATTGATATGACCGCTCTTGCAGCAGACACAACCTTGATAAGGTCTCAAAAGCGAAGCTATGACCGTTACATTGGCAGGTGTTCCGCCCGTGACAAAGTAAACATTAGCCAGCGGGTCTTCGCAAGCTTCACGGATGAGCTCCTGGGCATGAGCACAGTGGGAGTCCGCCCCGTAACCGGGAGATTGTTCAAAATTGGTCTTAACCAGAGCTTCTAAAACTTTAGGATGGGCGCCTTCGGCATAGTCGCATTCAAAACGGATCATTTTTAGGGATGAAGAGGTTGAGGGATGCTTGAAATAATAGGACAAAAAACGGGGCCGAAGCCCCGCGAATCAAAGCTTTTTATTCAGCCTGATCTTTTAAGAAGTTAATCAGAAGGGGAACCGGACGGCCGGTTGACCCTTTTTCTTTTCCGCTCTTATTAGCAACACCTGCGATGTCCAAGTGAGCCCACGGTGTATCACCGACAAATTCTTCCAAGAAGGCAGCGGCGGTGCAGGCACCGGCGCCGCGAGAGTCGCTGATATTGGCGAGATCGGCAAAGTTGCTCTTCAAAGCCTTGGTAAAGGAAATATCCAGAGGCATTCTCCAGACCGGATCCATAGCAGTGTCGCCGGCCATCATGAGGGACACAGCCAGTTCTTCATCATTGGAGAACAAACCTGCTATGTCGTTGCCTAAAGCAACAACGCATGCGCCGGTCAAAGTGGCTGCGTCCACAACGCACTTCGGTTTGAACTTATCGATGGTATAGGCGAGAACATCGCAGAGAACCAAACGACCTTCGGCATCGGTATTCAAAACTTCAACGGTCTTGCCGGCATAGCTCTTGAGAATGTCTCCCGGTTTAGTTGCGGAACTTCCGGGCATATTTTCTGTAAAGCCGACGGCAGCAACGATGTTCACCGGCAGCTTCATGGCTGCAGCGGTTGCGACAGAAGCGATCATGGCAGCAGCGCCGCACATGTCGTATTTCATTTCGTCCATTCCCTTAGCGGGTTTCAAAGAAATGCCACCGGAGTCAAACGTCAGTCCTTTACCGACTAAAGCAACCGGAGTATCGTCCTTCTTGCCGCCGTGGTATTCAATGACCACCATACGAGGTTTCTGGTGAGAGCCTTTAGCTACACCGAGCAGGCATCCCATACCCAGTTTTTCCATGGCTTTTTCGTCGAAGACGGTAACGTCAAGACCCAGAGAACCGGCAAGTTTCATGCATTCTTCAGCCATAAACTTCGGTGTGCAGAGATTTGCCGGCATATCTCCGTACTGTTTGGCCATCTGAACACCGACACCGACGGATACGCCTTCGGCATAAGCTTTTTCAACGTCCTTGTTTTCATCAGGAACGTAGAGGTCAATGTTTTTAGGCTTCTTCCAGTTGATGTCAAACGTTTTGTAGTTCTTAGGGCGATCAAGGGCTGTGCAGGCAATAAAACCGGACTGTTCGGCGATCCATTCAGGAACTTCATCCGGCAGCCACTCAAGGGTGGTCAGGACGACTTCTTTGCCAAGGTAAGCATTGTCGATACCGAGTTTTAAAACACGCTGGAAGTCTCTGGCTTTGCATTTTCCTAAGCCGACGAACACAACACGTTCGGCCTTACATCCGGGGAAGTCGCGGAAAACCGCAACCTTGCCGACGCAAGGATGTATATCTCCGGCTTCAATCCAGCGAGAGACGGCGCCTTCGGAAGCCTTATCGAGCGCTTCGGCAGTCGGAGTAAGACCGCCGGCAGGAATTCCGACAAGCAGAGCTCCGCATTCGAGCTTTAAAACATCACCGCTAACCATTGAAAATTTCATATTTTTTGTTCCTTATGATTCGCAAACAATTTTTCCATTATAGGAAGAGTGGAGTGATGTGCTGAAATATTGAGAGCATTTCAGGAACCAAACTTAGAAGAAATTCGCCGGAACATCCTCAGCGAGGAAGTGCCGGCGATAGAAAAAAAGATAACGGTTTAGATTAGGCAGTTTTTGATTGCGTGGTCTTTACCTTTTCCTTCAAGAACTTATTTTCCCGACGAACGAAGTAACTCGACATCAATCCGGAGAAAACAATAATCAGCATTCCGCAAATAACAGGGAGGGTTGCCGGTTCGAGGAAAAGGATTTCTCCCAAAATCGTTGAGAAAAGAATGACTGTATACTGAAGAGAACTCGACAGAACCAGATTGCCTCTGGAGAAAGCTCGGGTCAGACAGAATTGACCGCCGGTCGCACAGATACAAAGTCCCAAAATGTATAAGGCGCCCTTACCGCTCCAGGGATGGAAGCCGCCGGTGAGGAATGTTCCGATGAGGCCGCAAATCGCACCGACCAGAACAAGGTAAAAAATAATTCGTGTTTCCGGCTCATGAAGCATGCCTAGTTTCTTAACAAACGTTGTGGCATTTGCAGTGAAAAAACCCGCGGCTAAACCCACTACAGCAGCATAGTATTCATGCGGTCCGATGGTCGGTCCGAGCATGATCACAACACCGATAAATCCGAAAAGCACCATCGCCATCAGTCCCCAATTCACTCGAGCGTGATGGAGCAGGGAGGTCGTCAGAATGTAAGCTCCGACAAATAAAGGCGATGTGTAATTCAGCGTCATCGCCAGACCGATATTCAGATGAGAGACGGAATAAATGCCGCAGATGATTGAAAGGGTGCCGCACATCGAGCGAATCAGATGCTGCCAGGGATGCGTGGTGGAAAGCGTAATGCCGCTGAAACGCATAACGCCGTAAAAGAGTACAACGCCGAAAATTGATCTGAAAAAGAGGATTTCCCAGCTTCCGATGCCTTCAAAACCGGAATATTTCACGAACACGGCATAAAAGGCATAAAACAATGCCGCAACAACCATCCACAGAGACTGCACGGACCATCCTCCTAAAAAAGAATATCTTAGTCGTCAAATCTTTCGCATAGAAAACTGTGGATCACGATATTTTCCCCTATGACGTTTCGATCACTATTTTCATCAGGGGAAAATAGGGATTTTTTGACTAAACTTTCTTGAATATTTACTGATTCAAAAAAGCCATGCAACAAGAACTCAAATCGCTTTTTGCCGAAATTGTCGGCCTCAATAACGTCATTGATGATCCGGCTCTTTTCGGACCTTACACGGATGATTTCACAGACCACTACGTCTCAAAGCCTTTGGCTGTCGTCCGCCCCTCTACCACCGAACAAGTTTCAAAGATCGTCAAACTTTGCGCTCAATACAACGTTCCCATCGTCACCCAAGGCGGCAATACAAGTCTGACAGGCGCAGCGACAACTTATCGACCGGATGCTGAAATCGTCCTGTCCATGACAAAAATGAAAAACGTCATCGACGCGGACCCGCTTTCAGACACGTTAACCGTTCAAGCCGGAATGACATTGGCCGAAGTGCATGAAGCTGCAGAAAGTGTTAATCGTTTCTTCCCGCTGTCTTTTGCGGCAGAAGGCAATGCAACCATCGGCGGCTGCTGTGCCTGTAATGCCGGCGGAGTAGCCGTACTGCGTTACGGAACAACACGCGACTTGGTTCTCGGCGTTGAAGTCGTCCTTCCCGACGGCCGCATTTACAACGGTTTGAGACGTCTTCGTAAGGACAACACTGGATACGATTTCAAAGACTTATTCTTGGGCAGCGAAGGGACGATCGGCATTATTACTGCTGTAGTTCTGAAACTCTTCCCGGCGGCGAAAGAAAAGGAAACTGCTTTTTGCTGTCTGAACAGTATTCAGGACGCCGGGAAGCTTCTGAACCGATTCAAGATGAAAGCCGGCTCTTCTCTGACAGCTTTCGAGTTGATCAGCGATTTGCCGATCGAGCGAGTTAAAAAGTACCTGCCTGATATCGAAGTGCCTCCGCTCAGCGACTCTCCCTGGAAAGTATTGGTTGAACTTTCTCTGGAAAAGAAGCCTCAGGAAAGCATGATGGAACACATCTTGGAAGGTGCGTTTGAAGACGGAGAAATCACCGATGCCGCCATTGCCAGCTCTCTGCAGGATTCCCATACCTTCTGGCATGTTCGCGAATCAATCCCTCTGGCCGACAGAACGGCCGGCGGCAGTATCCATAGCGATGTCAGCCTCCCCATTTCTTTAATCCCTGAGTTCGTCGAAGAAACAAGCGCAATGCTTTTATCCGCTTATCCCTGGCTCGGGCTTTCTATCTATGGGCACTTGGGCGACGGAAACCTTCATTTCAATTTCGTCAGTCCCGAAGACCCGGGTGCAACCTACCGCAATGAAGAAGGAATTCGAGAAATTCTTTATAGTCAGGTTAATAAATTCGAGGGCTCGATTTCAGCCGAACACGGCATCGGAATGCTGAAACTTGACCATAATTACCAATTCAAGGATCCTTTGGAGATTGAAATGATGCGCAAGATCAAAAACGCTTTTGATCCGAAGGGCATCATGAATCCCGGGAAGCTCTTGAAAGCGGAATAACCAACGAGGAAACTGTGGGTAAGAAATCAAAGAAAAAGGAAAAGAAGATGGCAGTCAAAGAAACTCGAAAACTCGCCAAAGAGGAACCTTCCGACATTGCATCCGAAGTTCTCGATGACGGTTACATCGATGTCATGGATGACAAAACCGTTGCTCTTTTCCCTTTGGGCGACATGATTATTCCCACAGGCATCGACTACAAACCCGGTGATCCTGAAGAAGATGCATTGGCGGTAACCGATGCGCTTCCTGAAATTGAAGATCTTTGCTTCTTAGAAGTTCCGAAGTTTTTTTCTTTAAAGGGCAGTGTGGTCACACCGGCGATGATGCTTGAGCTTTCCCGAGCCGTCCAAAGGGTTTTGATTCGCCCGGAAGTCTCAGGCGTTGTCGTTACTCAGCCTGCGGACAATATTGAAGAAACAGCTTATTTCGTCAGCATTTCTTTATCGGATGTATTCCAGAATCAGAATTCCAAGCCGATCGTCTTTACGACCTGCATGAATCCCGAAGATCCGATGTTTGACGGGACCAAGAATCTTTTAGATTCCATTCGGGTTGCCTGTCACGACGTGAAGGGTGATATCCCAACGGTTGTCGTCTGCATGAACGGTGAGATCCATGCGGCGTCCCGCGCTCAGCTCACTCACACCAACAAGGCTTCTGCCTTGGCTTCTCCGGGCTGGGGCCCCGTCGGTTATGTCGACCGCGACAATGTTTATTTCCGCTGCGGTGCATTAGAGCTCGATACCGGTTTGAACTTCCCCATGCTCAAAAAGCTTACGGCCAAAGTTCCCGTTGTTAAAGCCATGTGCGGAGACGACGGTGCGCTTCTTGAAATGGTTCTTGAAAAAGAACCGGACGCCATCATCGTTGAAGGTTTCGGCCGCGGTAACCTTCCGGCCGGCATGATGCCTGCGATTAAAAAAGCGGTAAAGAAGGGCATTTTCGTTGTGATCTCGACGAGAGCTTCTTCCGGCCGTGTCTTAGACAGTACGGTTTTCCCGGGAAGCGTCGCGCAATGCCTTGAATCCGGCTGTTTGTTAGCCGGCGAAACGACTACCGCTAAAGCTAGACTTCTTTTGATGTACGTCCTTTCCCAGAAAGAAGCGATCCAACTAAAGAAAGAAGATCCTGAAAGATTCTTCGCCTACGTACAGGAATGTTTGGATCCGGTGCTCACCAATCGTCTCTTCGGTTAATGAGTCAAAAATTTGCTTCTATGGACGAGCTTTTCGAAGCGCTGAGCCATTCAGCGTTTCGAAGCAAGTTTCGTTTGTCTTACGCAGACAGAACTTATGCCGAGACTCGTAATGACGAGCTCTTGAAGAAACACGCCAAAGAAATTCTTCACGACAGAATCGGAAGCGCGAATCCGAAAAACGACGGCAAACAGACGCCGTACAAGGGACATCCGATCTTTACTGCGCAGCACGCGACCGGATGCTGCTGCCGCGGCTGTGTTTATAAGTGGCATGGGATCGACAAAGGCAGAGAACTAACGGAAGAAGAACTCAATACCCTGAGCGATGTGATCTTGGAGTGGATTCATCGAGACTTACAAAAACCGTCTCCGAAGAAAAGAGTACGCAAAGGCGAGACTTTGGATCTTTTCGACCAAGATTAAGTTTCCTTTTTTGAAGGTTTTCAACACATTCCAGGAAGGCTTCTTTAGAAGCTTTCGGACTCAACCTAACTAAAAGTTATAACTAACCATCCATAAATAGTATTGGATTGAGAAGAAAAGAATTTTTATGATGGAGGCATATTGAAGGAGAAACTATGCCTCTTAACCGCCGTTCATTCCTCGGACTTTCAACAATTCTTTTGAGTTCTCCGCTTCCGGTATTTTCTTCGGAAAATAAACAAGCCAAGAGAATCTTGGTATACGGAGATTCGAATTCTTTCGGATGGGCCTGGAGCCCTGAAAAAGACATCTATCGTCTTCCAATCGATCAAATTTGGCCTCAGGTCATGGCTCAAAAACTTGGTCCTAACTATGAAGTCGAAGTTAATGCCTTGGGCGGCCGAACGGTAAAAAGAGATCAAAAGGACGGCAACGGAACCGGCAAGAGCCTTTCCGGTAAGTTGTTCAACGGGATGGTTTCACTTCCTGCGGTTCTTTCCGAAAACCTTCCTCTGGATATAGTCATTGTCATGCTCGGAACCAATGACGCGAATTCAAGATACAAGAACAATGCAAAAGCGATCGCCGATGACCTTGAAGAGATGATTCGTATGATTCAAGCAGGTGAATGGCAATCCAACACTAAATTTAAGACACCAAAAGTCTTAGCCATTGCACCCCCGCTCCAGCCTAACGAAACAGCTTACGGCGACGCTTTCAGCGGCGCAGAAAAAATCACCAAAGAGCTTCCGCCGCTTCTGCAGGAAAAATGCCGAATTCTTGGAGCCGAATACATAAACGCTCAAGACTTCGTGAAAGGCATTCCGGGACAGATTGACCGTGTTCACCTTTCCCCGGAACAACACAAAGTTTTAGGCGAGGCGGCAGCTGCAAAGGTCAAAGAAATCTTTGCGCATTAATTGTTGAAAGGATCCTAGGAGGCCTTAATGAAACTTCTGACCGCTGCCGCTGCAATTACGACTTGTTTACTTATGTCCGGAAATGTCATGGCTCAAAACATTCAGATCAAAGTGGATGGCAAAGCTTACGCCGGGGGATTAAATGGTAACGATGCCGCGAAAGACTTTGCTGCAAAGCTTCCGCTCAAACTTAAGTTTGAGGATTTCGGATCGACGGAACGGATTTCGTATTTACCGAAATCATTGAACCTAGGATCCGCGTCTAGAAGCTGCGATCCTCAAAAAGGTGATATTACCTATTACATCCCATGGGGAAACCTGGCGGTTTTTGTCAGAGACTTTCGTCCGTCTGACAACTTAGTCCCGCTCGGAAAACTTTCTCCGGAAGCGCTTAAAGCCATCCAAGAAAGCGGCTCCAAAGATGTTGAAATCAGTCTTGTTAAGTGAACGATATGGAAACAACAGGATTTTTGAGAAGAACGATTCTTTTAACGGCGGCAGCAATGCCGATGATAGGCAGTAAAGTGTTTGCAGCAACTCCGAATCAAGGTGCATCCACGGTCTATTTCTCTAAAGACATCAATGCAGAGAATTTTTTAGCAATTTATGACCGGCTTAGAAAAGACGCCAACCTTCCGGAAGACGGAAGACTCTCCGGCATCAAACTTCACGGCGATGATGTCGATACGAACCGAGGTATGTGGGAAGCATTGCTGAATCACATTCCGAACAGCAAGTTTGTTGAATGCAACTATGCCTCAATCTATCCGGCCGGAAGAGGCAATACGCAAGGAAATATTAGGGCGATAACGGCTCAAGGCGTCGACAAGAATCGCCTCGATATCTTGGATCGCAACAACGAATACACGGAAGTTCCGATCAAAGGCGGTAAAGAACTGAAATCTGTCTCTGCGCCGACGGCTCTATTGAAAGAGTATGGCTGCGTTGCAGTGACGGCTAATTTCCGAATTCCGAGTTTTGCGGGATTTTCGGGTGCGTGTAAAAACGTCGGCATCGGTTTAGCCAGCGGGGAGGGCAAGACTCAAGTTCATGGCCTGGGAGTCAGAAAAGATGCAGGATTCTTCCGAAGACTCGCCGATGCTTCAAAAGGCATTCACGATGCAATGGACAATCGACTGCTTTTTATTAACGTGGTCTCAAACATTCACGTTGATCCGCTGAAAGGCACTAAAGTCCGAACAGGCAATCTCGGCATCGTCGGATCTTTGGATTTGCTCGCTGCCGACCAAGCCGCGGCTGACTTAATTTACGAACTGGCTCCAGCTGAGTACAACGCTTATTCGCTCCAAGAAAAGATTGACAGAGGCTTCTTACAACTCGAGTACTTGGACGAAATCAAAGCCGGAAACCGCACCTACAAGCTCATAACACTTTAATTTTTATAGAAAAAAAGATGAAAAAACTCCTCATTGCCACACTTCTTGGTTTAACTGCCGCTGGTGCACAAGTTCAGGCCAAAACACTTCTTGTCTAGTACAGCTTCACCGGAAATATTGAAAAGGCCGCTGTTGCCGTTAAAGACCAAATCCCGACGGATGTGATTCAGATTCAGCCGGCGCAAAAAGGCTTGAACTACGCGACCAACAATTATTCTCTCGGAAGTGATTTGGTGGACCAAATTCGAAGCAAGCCTAATGATGCTTCTTCTTATCCCGCCATTGACCCGGTGAACGTTGACTTTTCAAAATATGACACCGTTATCATCGGTACACCGCTTTGGTGGAGCAATATGGCCGCACCTATGCAGACATTCTTGTTCCATAACGGAAAGGCAATGGCCGGCAAGAAAATCGGTTTGATTGTCTCCAGCGCCAGCAGCGGAATTTCCGGTGTTGAAAAAGACGCCAAACGCCGTAATTTCACAAAGAGCCTTTGGATTCGTTCCTCTCAGTTTTCATCCGCTCCGAAAATGGTCGCGGAATGGCTGAAAGCCAACGATCTGGCCTCTAAGTAATTTTTTCAGTAAGAAAGGCGCCGAGGCGCCTTTCTTACTAAATATCAAGAAGATCTAATCGGCCAATTAATATTGGTCAAACATTCTCTGGATTTCTTTCGGATCCTGAGTCTTCGTCAAAGCAAGCTGCAGAAGCAGGCGAGCTTTCTGAGGATTGAGTGTATCGGATTCTAAGAAACCAGCCTTCGTCCACATCGGCAGAGAAACCGTCGTTGCACCGTTCGGTACGCGGGCACTTCTTACAACCACAACACCTTTAGCCACAGCGTCTTTCAGACCTTCCATTGTCGGGTTGGCGATGGAGCCGTTGCCTGTACCAGCGTGAATGATGCCTTTAGCACCGGCTGCAACAGCAGCGTCGGCCATAACACGGTCGTCGTCAACATGAGAGTAGATGATGTCAACGCGAGGCAGAGTCTCGAGCTTGCCGACGTCAAATTCGCTGTTGGTCGTGTGACGCTTTGTAGACTGCTTGTAGAAACGAACTTTGTTTCCGCTCACATAACCCATGGCGCCGAGTTCCGGAGACTTGAAGGTAGCCGGATTGGTCGTATTTGTCTTGGTGACATCGCGGGCACCGTTGATTTCATCATTCATGACGATCATGACGCCTTTGCCTTTTGCTTCAGGCGTAGAAGCAACGCGAACAGCTTCAAGGAGGTTCATAGGGCCGTCGGCAGAAATGGCTGTGGCAGGGCGCATAGCGCCGACCAAAATCACAGGCTTGTCGCTCTTAGTAACAAGGTTCAGGAAGTAAGCGGTTTCTTCCAATGTATCGGTACCGTGGGTAATCACCACAGCGTCAACCTTCGGATCAGCCAGCAGTTCGTTAACGCGCTTGGCAAGTTTCAGCAAGGTCTTGGTATCCATATTGTTGGAAGAGATCTTGACGACCTGTTCACCGGAAACATTGGCATAGTCTTTCATTGCGGGAACCGCTTCGATCAAAGTCTGAATGCCTAAATCACCGGCTTTGTATCCGGTTGTCTGAGTGCTGGAAGCAGCAGTTCCGGCGATCGTTCCGCCTGTAGCCAAAATCTTAACGGAAGGAAGGTCAGCGGCAAAAGCTGTGGTGGCAGCCATCAGAGCTGCGGAAAGAAGGATTTTCTTGAACATTTTATTTATGCGTACAAAAAGTTAGCCTCAATCGCTAAATTGAGAAATTACCCACCTAAAAAGGCATTTTTAATCCCGGGCACCGAAGTACCCGGGGCAAATAATCAAAAATTATTGGTAGAGGTCGTTGACAACGTCACGAGCAAACTTGTCCTGAGCTTTGATCAGGTCACCGAGTTCCTTGTTGTCTTTGAAGTCAAGAGCCATACCGGCTTTCTTATGAGCTTCGATGACAGCAGGATCCTGCATTGTCTTCTTGAAGGCTTCAACGTAGTACTGGATAACTTCGGGCTTGGTTCCCTTCGGAGCAACTAAAGCACGAGCAGAGCCGTACCATTCGGGGTAGAGGCCTTTTTCGCCGAGTGTCGGAACATTCGGGAGTTCAGGATCACGTTTGGTGTTGAAAACAGCCAGAACACGGAGTTCTGGTTTGTCGCCCTTAACGAGCTTGGCAACGTCAGCAACCTTGGCGCAGGTGAAGTCAACTTCGCCCTGACGAAGAGCTAGCAGCTGGTCGGCTGTACCGCCGTAAGGAATAGCTTTGTACTTGAAGCCGGCGCTCTTAGCGAGCAGCTGAGCAGCTGTGTGGTTGGAAGCCTTGTTGCCGTTTGTGGAGGCTTTCAGGTTTCCTTTCTCTTTCACTACTGTCCAAAATAAATTTGAACGATTGACATAGCCCCAATGCAAACATGCT
>OAUK01000331.1_pt1 | contig 23084 bp, 27 predicted proteins | sample 1495131 | NCBI WGS metagenome assembly OAUK01 (sample SAMEA2580009, study PRJEB22360) | human gut metagenome | biome: human gut; feature: human-associated habitat; material: faeces | place: Denmark | collected 2008/2010 | reverse complement strand
AAACCGCCCGAGGCACGACCGGCAGCCTGCCGGATGAAGAATTTGTTCATGTCGAGAGTGCGGATGGTGCCGGCACGCTGGGCGTGGTCGATGATGTCGATGAGTGGCGAGACGGTGGGATTCTCCACGGCGGCATTGGAGGCCACCCATTCCTTGCTTCGCCCGGCCGGGCCTTCGCCCACAATGACCGTCGGCTTGTTCACATAGCCACGCTTGGAAGGCTCATAGGCAGCATGGAATAGACGGCCGTCCTGCTCCCGCTCAACATCGATGCTGCCACCTGACTCAAGGCCGGTGGTCACACGGGTGCCGGAAGCAGAAGAGCTGCCGGAACCGCCACTAAGCGTGAGTTTCTTCACTTTTTGTCGTTCGGAGTTTGCCGCAGCAAGTTGGGCCAGACTCGTAGCCGAGATGAGTGCTGTTACAATTCCTGCTGCCACAGGATTTCCCTTGAATGTATGCCATGCCCCCATGATGGCTCCGGCCGTGTCTGCAATGATTTTAGAAGCAGTCATGGCAAAATCAACATCAGCATACTTTTTCTGTATTTTCAATGTCTCGTTTGCCTTTTTCTTCTCCAGCTCTGTGGTGTCCTTGCCTGCATTCTTGGCAGCCTCTATCTCGGCATCATACTTGGCATTGACATTGGCCACTTCTGCATCCTGAAGGGACTTAAGTGCATTTCCGAAGAGATTGCTATAATAATCAAACGACTCTTTCCAACGATCGAACTTCATCTGCTTGACGGCTTCCTCATATTCCTCCTCCGTCATCATCTTGTTCTGGAGATGCTGCTTGAGCTGCTCGAGCTCGGCATTGTAGAGTTCCTGCTGTGTGGCCAGCCCGTACTGTTGGCGGATTTGGAACTTACGCTCCTCAAACTCTTTCGTGAGGTTGGCCACAGCCTGTTCCTTCTCCTGCTGCGTGGCTCCTTTTTCATCAAGGCTTTTCTTGAGCTGTTCAAGCTCGGCATCGAACAGTTCCTGCTGCGTGGCCAATCCATACTGCCGGCGAAATTGCAGACGGTCAGACTCCGCCTGCTCTGTGTGCTTGCTTATGATTTTTGCTTTCGCAGCCTCGTATGCCTCTGTCAATGCCACTTCGTCCTCGCCGTTTTTCCGGGCTATCTCGAGGGCGGATTTGTAGAAAGCCTCCAAGGAAGAGAGCTGCAGCTTGTGGTCAAGCTCCTGTTTGTCCCGGTCGCTCATGCCTGCCTCCTGCATTTGGCTGAGCGCATCATAGTATTGCTGTCGGGCTGTCAGTGACTTTTCCCAAAAGGCCTGTCTGGCTTGTTGCTCATTGGCCTCTTGTGTGAGGATGACACGCTGCCGCTCATTGCCGTCTTTTATCCGCAATGCCTTGGCCTTGCGGGTGTAGCTTTCCTCTATGGTCAATACTTTGGCGGCATGGGCCGTCTCAAGTGACACGACAGCCCCGTCATATTCTTCTCTGGTCTTCTTGCGAGTGGCAAGTTCCTGCTTGAGTAAATTCAGACTGTCATTGTAGGAGGCCTGCTCCGCATCGAGTTCCTGCTTTCTTGCATTGCCGAAAAAAGCTTTGTCCTGCCGGCCCACCTTGTCGGTCTGTGATGTCTTTTTGCCAGTAGAGGAGTGGGTATTCTCAAGACCGGCCTTGCGCTTTTCCAATGCCGCTATCTGGGTGTCTATCTTTTTCAAAGATGCCATGTCGCCCACCTTAATGGTCAGTCTCTTTGCTTTCAACGCATCTATTTTCTTATCAATGGCATCGAGAGCAGCTCCAACCGTGCCAACATTGGCTTTGGAACTGTCGCTGCCCTGACCATTTCCATTATCTGTAAATAGCTTTTTACCAAACTCCTTTCCAATGGCATCAAGGGAAGTGTCTATGACTTTTATTTTGTCCGCAGTTTCCTGTAATTGACGGGACATCGCTGATACATTTCCAGAATAGCCCATAGCAGCATTAACATAGCCAGGAGCGACAGCACCACCAGAAGTCTGTGGACGCCCAGCATTGTTTTTCGTAAATTCAGATTGCTCTTTCTTGAAATTAGCCAGTTCTTGCTGTTGCTGTCGGTATTTGATAATCAATTCAGCCTTTTGCTTACCCAAGTCTTTGATAGCAGACTGCGCTCCCTCCAATAAAGCCTTTTCCTTGAGGGCGTTGAGATAACGTGTCAAGGCTTGTGTATTTTCATCGTAAACCTTTCCCTCACGAGAGAGTTTAGCGGTGTAATCAGGGACAATCTTCTGAAGGGCAGCAATAGCGTCCTTACGCTCAGCAAGAGAAAGCGAATTGTCATGGATACGCTTAGTGAGCATCTCTATCTTAATGCGTTCTTCCTCTACCTTGCGACCAGCTTCAGACTGTATGTCGTTGAGCTTTTTCTGTGCTACAGTGGCAGCGTCGGTACGCTTGTTAAACATAAGCAACGCACCGACAACGAGCGTGATGCCGCCGAACACCAGTCCCCATGGAGACAACTTGAGCACGATGTTGAAAGCCTTCTGCAGTGCAATGGAGCGTGTCATGGTCTTGTTGAGTACGGCGTGCCGGAGAACGGACAGTTCAAGCAAGGTATTCTCTACCGCCAGACGGGCTGCTTTGAGTTTGCTGATGACCACCATGCGCATGCCCCATGCCCAAGCCGCTTTCTGCCCTACCACGTAGGCCGCATAGGTAGCGGTGAGGAGTGCTACGGCTTTACCCAGAGCAAAGAGCGTGTCACGGTGTTGCACAAGATACTTGATGGCATTGATGACAGTTATTTGGATCTGCCCGTAGACATCGGCAAACTCCTCCTGCAAGGGTAGCAGTGCTTCACCCAGGTCGCGTTGTGCGTTCTCCAATGCCACCGTGCGGCGGGTGGCACGGTCGGCGGCAGAAATGTAGGTCTCGCCGGCTGCGGCCAACTGCCCTTCGACAATGTTGGCCACACCTTTCATAAAGTCGCCCGTCTCTTTGGTCTTCTCTCCTATCTCGGCGGCAGAGAGACCGAGGTTGTCGAGTATCTGTGGGGATTTACGGCCAAGACCGGTGACTATGGAGTCTACCATATAGTCGAGCGACTGCCCGGTCTGCTGTGCTTTGAGCTGGGCGAAGGAAAGGTACTTTCCGAGGTCTTCCAGTGGTATGCGGAAGTCTTTGGCCTTTACGGCAGCCTTCATGAGCTCGATGTCGGACACCGTGCCCTTGGTGGCTTTTCGAAGCTCGTCAAGAAGTTCCGGCCGGTCAAGTCGCTTGAAAGCATGGGTGATGCCGTCGGCTGACTCGGCCAACTCTACGCTCTTGGAGATGGTATCGGACAACGTTCCGGTAAGCGACTTAAACCATCCGATAGCTGTCTCTATACCCTTTACGGCAAGCTGTCCGAAAAAGAAGTTGTTGTATTCGTCCGAGCTGGCAAGTTCCTTGAAGTTCTTGGCATTCTGCTTCAATTCTGCCATCCGTGCATTGACTGTCTGAAGGCGACTTTCAAGGTCGGCATATTGCTTGGGATTGAGTGCTTGTGACACATTGTCAAGTTCCTTTTGTAAGGACTTTGACTGTTTCCTAAGTTGCGACATGGTCATCGCATTGGTGTCAAGTGACTTTGTCTGCTCCTGGATTTGGGAAGTAAGTTCCTTTATCTGCTTGCCCGTAACCTTGTAACTGGCTGCAAGTTTTTTATATTGCTCTGTTTCTTTTTTGCCTGAAGCCTCCAGTTTTATCATCTGCTGAAGACGCTGCTTGTTCTCATTTCGGAGAGAAGCCGACTGTGTCTCCAGCTTGTGGATTGCCTGTTGTGCTTTTGCCGTCTTGACATCGACAACATACTCTATTTCGTCTTGTGAGAGATGTTTGCTTGACATAACTATTATGGATTAACTGCTTTTTCAAGTTGGTTATGGATGGCTTGCCTGACTTCATCGGTAAACCCGTAACGGAGTTGGGGGAATGTCTCATGATAGAGGACACCCCAGACAACACGGTTGTAGAGTGCGAGGTTACGGCGTTTGAATTTGGCGACCCTGTCATTCCGCTGTCGGTAAGCCATATCCAAAAAGCGGAGATACGGGAGTATCTTGACAAAGATGGTTTGCGATTCGCCGGTAATCTGGCTGTTGAAAGAATGCTTGGATAGGGAGGTCTGCAACCGTCCAGTCCGTAGTTGGTAATTGCTACGGACTACGGATTCCTGCGTGGCATAGATTTTTGAGATGCCTTTTTGAAGGGCATCATGGACGAACTTCTTACGAATGAGACTGTCTGTTACCATACTTGCTTTTTATGCTGCAAATATAGTAACAGACAGTTATAGGAGAAAGGACAGAGAATATCCTATTTAACGAGATGCCTGTATAATGGAATGCCTATTATAGGTGTGAGAAAGCCACATAACCCAATATAGAACAACTTTACAGACCACGGCTCGCCATGTGTGAAAAACGGCATCAAGGCAAGCGTTATCAAAAGAAAAATTGCTTCTAAAAGTACCATAATCCTAATATTAATTCCAATGCAAATATAATGCTTATAGTTGAAAATTGCAAGTCATTCCTCGAGTATTTCAGTTTCTATGGCCCGGAACAGTTCAAGTACGACTTGTGGCACCATGGAATTGCCGAGAGCTTTTATGGATTCCTGTCGCCATCGGGTGAAAGGAATGGCAAGACGAGATACATCAAAGGGTAGCCCATCATTTCCTCCACAAATAGGGGTGACAGTTGGGAAGTTCCGCCACCAACCTTGTGGGCAATCTGCTCCGCCAAGTTGCTCTGTTCCGCTTTCGGCTTCTTGTGTGCTTTCAGATTGCTCATCGTCATCATAGACCTCTTGCCGTCGCTCGCCACCGGAGTAAGCAGCCAGTCCGCCTTGCTGAACATTTCCGGCAAGTCTTTCTGCTTGGACTTCTCGCCTCGCTCCTTGAGGTTCTGAGCACAGGGAGTCGGCAACATTCCATTGAGTGCCATTGCGGTCAGCCCTGACCCCATCTGGCTGCTCGGGTTGTAACTTGTCGACCAGTGCGTTGCCTCGGCTGCATTCGGGGTCGGCAGGATTCCGTGGAAACAGAGGTAGTCCAGCAGGCCGTTCGGGCGTTGTTCTCCGTTCTTCCGGCTTCCCATCGTCCGTCCCCCCTTCGCGCGGAGCTCCTGCACTCTCTTGCTGTGCTGTATCTCCACAGCCAGTGGAGTCGGTAGCAGTTCCTGCGGGCAGAACTTCTGCTTGCCGTTCTCGCATACTTTCAGCCCCTGCGTTACAGGAGTGGGCAGCATGTCCGAGTAGACTATCTGACTCAGAAGGCTGTTGTATCTCGTCCCGTTCCTGTAGCCGTTGCGCTTCGCTCTCGCCCTCATCGATGCAGGATCCTCGCAGAACTCCATCGTGCATGGTGTCATCAAGAGGTGTGGGAACATTCCTTCGGGCGATGAACCACACTCTGTCCCGTTGGTGTGGCGCACCGACGGAACAAGCCGGAATAACAAACGGTTGGACGGTGTATCCTTCACGCTCAAGGTCTGTACAGACGGTTTCGACAACGAACTGTTGCTCTTTTCGGTATATGTCGTCGTCCTCACCGAATAGAGAGGTTGTGCATCCCACCTTAACCGCCTCGCCGGGCTGTACCATCGAGAGGATGCCAGCAACATTTTCACCAATGACGAAAGAGGGCTGTATCTGCCTGATTGCTCGTAGCATCTCCGGCCAGAGGTAACGGTCATCATTCGCTCCAAGTCGCTGTCCTGCTGAACTGAACGGCTGGCATGGAAAACCGCCTGTGAGTACATCGATTTTTCCTTGCCATTTGGAGAAGTCTGCCTGCTTGATGTTTTCATAACCGATTGAATTAGGATACCAATAATTGAGAATGGTGTTGCAAAACTCGCTGATCTCGCAGTGAAAGACATTTTGCCACCCCAACCAAAAGGCTGCGAGCTCGGGTGCGCCAATACCGCTGAAAAGCGAGGCGTGCATGATAAATCTTTTCATTCATTTCCTTGTTTGTTTGTCAATGGCAAAATTATATACTTCTATTCTGTTTGTAAAGGACACCTCGTCTCCCGACGAAGTGCCCTGACAAACAAACATCCAAACGAATGGATGCTTTGACAAAAAAGAAAATTATCGTTCACGGAACATCCATTTGAACGACAGCCCCTGCGAGCCGGGACGGTTGCAAAAGTCGAAGCCTGCCTGATGGAGCGCTTCAAAGACTTGGTTGGTGGCGACCTTGGCCGACGGGTCTATCTCCTTGATGGCCTGCACCACTTCTTCGGTGGAAAAGAAGTGGGTGGCTTCGGCCGGAGCGGAAGCCGGGCGGTAGGTCACTTGCAGGGCAGCCACATAGATACTGATGTCGGTGATGGGGGCTTCTCCTTTCTCTTCTGAGGAGAAGGGAGATTGTTTGCCATTCTGTTCCATAACTGTATGTGTTGACGGGTTAATAATCCGCACCGCTGACTTCTGAAGGGCTTTCAGGGCAGAGGGCGTTGAGGGTTCGCAAATTGTCCTTGAGGGCACGGAGCGTGCGCAGCATGTCGAACGTGCCGGGACGAGGCTGACCGTCGGGGCCAACGAAAGTGCCGCCGTCGTCGGAGAATATGCGGTTCTCGATATTCTCCAAGGTGCCAAGGCACTCGAGGAAGAAGCCATCGCCCACCATCTCGTTGAGAGCCGCAATGGTGTCTTGACTGACGAAGTTGAGAGCTTGGTCTACCGGTCGTTTCATGCCTTGCCTCCTTTCTTTTCCGACTGATTGACACGATAAACCAAATAGGCTGCGCAGAGCGCGGAGACAGCAGAGGTAAGGGGCTGCTGCTCTACGGCAACGGCGGCGACTATCAGGCACAAAGATACGAGATTGATACGGATTACCAAACGACGGGTTACGGAGAACTCGGCGATACGGCTGTAGAGCTCGCTTTTGGTGTCGAGCCAAAGGTTGAGAGACTTGATTCTGCGCTGTATCGTAGCACGTACGTCGATAGGCTGCTGCACTTGAGCAGAAGGCTCGAAATTGATTACTTGTTGCATATTGCACTCGATGTTTAGCATTGCCCGGATCCGCCGGGTGCGGATACAGAAAAAGCGGACGCTCTTCCTGTCGCTAAACATCGAGATTTCTCCACAAGGGCTAAATCACATGGAAGGCATCCGCCATATCTTCATTGCAGCGAGGCTGCAACATGGGCATAAAAATAAGCCCATCGAATTTAATAAGTTCGGGGCTTGACATTCATCTCGCCCTTGTTTTGAGAATTGCTTCTCGACGTTTAGCGGTTACAAAGATAGGAACTATTTTTGAAACTGCCAAGCGAAAGCGCAAATATTTTTGCGTGGACAAGAAAAAGGCAGACCGGAGAATCTGACTTTGGGATTATTTCTTTTGGAAAACAAACGAAGCTGATGTGCCTGACTCATTGTAATAGTCGGCAGTTAATCGTACGTTACCATCAACTACTTCACATTTTTCTATTTTGAAATACTCTTTTCCAAAGTTCTCTCCATTAGTTCCTATTTGTTGACAGGACACAAGGCGGTTAGCATAAATATACCGCCCGCTATGCTCAATATAACTACCATTTTGAAAGACATAAGTTCCATCAGGGTTGAATTGAACTCTGATATAATTCCAAATAGATCCGTCTTGTGGAAAATCTTTTCTATCGGTATCGGAAATGACGTAGCGGAAATTGTTTACAACATCCCATGTCCCGTAAATGGTCTTGACTTGTTCAATATTAGTAATGGAAGTCTCTGTCTCATCACTACTACAAGCACTGACGAGAATCAGTGGAAGTAAGGCTAAGAATAATAGAAAACCTTTTTTCATATATACTTTAGTTTTTAGTTAATGAATGAAAAAGTAAGACCGAAGTAATGTTACTACAGGAGACCGAATGTGCGCATGGCTGCAGCCGACACTCTCGGGGACTGTGCAAGTAAGTTTTTTATGATTTCAAGATGGTCGTCACGGAGTACTGCGATAGCCTTGTCTTGAAAACGTTTGAAGAAATGTATGCTTTCGATATGCTTGAGTTCTGAGCAACAGAGATAGCTATCCTTCTCGAGGAAGGGATAATCCTTGGCAGCAATCTTATAATGCAATGCTTTGACATCTTCAGGAAGGTATTGATTGATTTCAGAATTGATGAGGACGAAGCCAATCAACTCGCCATCATCCGTTGTACCGAGAACAACAAAATATTTATTCCGGCCATTGTCTCCTTGATTTTTAGGCTTCACGCCCTCTTTTTCTGTCAGTTTAAGCCGATAAATCTCTCCCGGATTGAAGACCTCAAGTGCGAGGGTGTTAAGCTGTTCTTCAGAAAAGTCCATCATGCCAGTGCTGCATCAATCTCCATTTGTTCCTTGATATACTCAAGCATGGCTTCGTCAGCACCTGCCGCTTTGGCAATAGATGTAGGGGACATCAAGTCGTTGCCATTCTTTGCTTTTTTTTCCCATGCCTCTTGCCATGCGCTATCGTGTGACTTCTTAAAAAGCTGCGGAAAAGTCAGCCCTGCGTTTTCCGCAATAGACTGGTCAAGAACTTCAACGGCAGCCTTGGAAAGAAAGTCCATGTCGGGCTTACGGCTCGGAAGAATATTGCTGCGTGCATCGTCTCCGGCATAATAAGCTGTTTGCTTGAAGAGTTCGGGGAGGTCATCGCCATATTTGTGATTGTCGTGCATGGCTTTGTACAAATGGTCAGAGACGGGGCCGTATTCATAGGCACGGAAATCGTCCCTAATCATAGGTGCACCCCATTTTACAAGATGTTTTTGATTGGCAAAATAGATAATCTTCAAGACATGATAAATGTCCGTGCCTTGCGTCTTATTGAGGATGTAAGACACCATCTCAATGAGCGTTTCCTTATCGAACCTTGTTATATTCATTTTTATAATGAAAAAGCCACTCAGAAGTGGCCTAAACCCTGCAAGAAAACAGAGCGATGCTCGCTTGATACTGCAAAGATATAAATAATAAACGTAAGTGGCAAACGTTTATGATATTATTTTTGCGTGATGAAACTTTTTTAACGTAATGATATAATAATGTATTAGTTGAAAAAGCCTCTCGCATACACGAGAGGCTATGGATGCGCCCGCAGCCCACAGGCGACTTTTGTTCAAATCGGCGATATAGTTGATGCCGGGGCTGGAATATTGTCGGCTGCGCGACGGATGCGGTCGCTCAAATCTACGAGCGCACCCTTCAGCTGCTGTGCTTCTTCAGGGGTAAAGCCACCCACTCCGCCATTACCGTCGATGCCGTACATCTTGTGTTGGAACCAAGGTACCGACTTCTCAAAATAGGTGCGGGAAATTTCACGCCATGATACGCTCAAGTAAATATCACGCATACGGTTCTTCATATCGGTGATTTTGTCTGCTTTTCTAATTGCTACTTCCATGCTCTTTTCTTTTTATATTTATTTTAAATGGTTCTCCCCGGAGGGAGAACCTTTTGTTTTCATTCTTTAGGCATGTCCGTCATTCTGTCGAAGATGTTCTGTGCAAATTCAAGGAGCTCGGGATAGCCATTGGGATAACTGTTGCAATAGTTTCTGATTGCTTCAATGAGGTCTTGTTCCTCGGGGGTAACCTCCATTTTGATTGTTTCTTTCTTTTGTTTCATACTATATCTTTATTTGAACAATGCAAAGATACTACTTTTTTGGATAGTAACCAAAAGTTATACTATCTTTTTTGATAGTAAAGCGCGTTTTTAACATTTGAAAAAGCCGTAACAGTTTGGGAACTGCTACGGCTGCAATGAACGAGCGTGGTGTTTTTATTCTACTTCTACAGACACGAAACCGTGGTTGATGAGGTCGGCAAGGAAGGCCTCGGGGCTTTCGGTACTGACAAGGTAGCCTTCAAGTTGCTGAAGACGGCGGGCAAAGCGGTGCATATACTCGATATCCGTGCCCTCACTGTCGAAACGGCTGCCCATGTGGAGTTGGTGAAGAAAGTCGGCCGGGGAGATGGCGACCACCAGATGCCCATCCCCCATGATTTTATAAATTTTGAAGGGTGGGCGTAGTTGATGTTCTTCAGGGATTTCCGTACTTCGCCTTTGGGAGATCTCCATAATTCGGTCGAAAAAGCACTCGGGGGAGACGCTCTCTTCTTTCCGAGCGTCTCCTTTTAAATTCATTTTTATTCTTATCATACTGCTAATTTTTTGGTTCTCAATCTGAAGTAAAGTTTCTCGCTTTCGGAGAGGAAAGGGATGTCCTGAAGGGTGGTGCCTGTTCGCACCATTCCCTGCTTTGCAAAGATAATCATTTTTGCGAGAAAATGAATCCAAGCGGACATTTTTGTGAAGTTGGTCGAGCCGCCATGCTGGCGGAACTCCACCGTGCGGTGGCGTGCGTAGGCTTCGAGATTAACCTTGTGGTAGCGGTTGTTGTTAAATGCTGCCCGAAGTTGGCCGATGGTGGCGGCGTGGTTGATGGTGGCCTCGGTAACGGCGGTGAGTCCCTTGCAATACCGGTTGTTGCGTCGGCTGCGTGGCATGAAGCGGTCGATGACTCCCTCGAGGCGTTTGTAGGTGAGGATAAGGTTCTTCCAAGTAGGAAGGTCGAACTCGGCAGCGTCCATGTGGACATGGAGCCCGCAGGAGTCGTTAACCCTGACCTCGCAGAGGTCGAGCACCCAGCACACCTTTTCGAGTTCCTCAAGCCCCTGTTCGCCGTGGAGGATGGGGCTTACCAGCTCGAAAGTGTTATTGCCGTTAAGGCTTGCGTCCGTTACCAGTTTCCAGTGGTCGGCGTGGTCGGTGTGGTTGTAGCCTTCCACCTGTACGCTGATTCCTGCTGCGGTAAGCTCGCGTGCGAGACGGTCGCGCGTGCAGTTGCAGGCTTCGATCTCCACCCCGAAATTGCGGTTGAAGGTGTAGTCGAGGGCCGGCGCGATAGCGGCCGCCGCTTGAGCTGCGGTATCGGCAACACCCTGCATCATGCGCTTGTAGACATTCTGCACAAAGCCGTAGTTTCCGTTTGCCACAAGGTCGGCAACCTGCCGGCGTGTCAGCCCGAGGGCAAGAAGTTTCCGAATCTTGGAGGTTTTTGTTCCATTCTCGTTGAGAATGCCTTGAATTTGCTCGTTCATAATCTTCGTTTTTTGAATGTTCTTTGCATAAGATAAGCTGCACTCGGCAATCAGAAAGTAAACTTTCATTGCACTCGCTGGCATTATCTTTGTTTTCTAATTGTACCGCTAAGGTAACACTATTAGTGCGGACACACAAGTAGTATCGCCTTTATAATCAGCGGTTTAGAACTGTTTATCTTCTGCTAAAAGATGATATGAAAAGAGCCGTCGCAAACGTTGCGGCGGCTCACGAAACCTGAATCAATCTAATGGCTAAAAACTAAAACCTATGAAAACATTTATTTGACTAACCTGTAATATCTTGCGTATGTGAGCCGGGTGTGGGGATTACGGCTGATGATGTCCATGCGTACCTCGCGGCAGCCGAAACGGAAAAAGAGAAACCGTTTGGGCACGCGATGGACGATAATGTCAAGGGTGTCGGAGGAAGAGACGGTGCCACGGAAAAGGGAGTCGGACACACAGCCTGAAAGGGACAGCCACGGGTCGTGCCAGGAAAAGCAACGGGTGGACGGGTGGACGGGCGGACGGGTTGCCTGACTGTCAACCGGTTCACTCGTCAACTCGTCAGCCTGTACACTCGTCAGCGGTGCCTCAATGTCGGTGCGGGTGGAAGTGGCAGCGGTGGCAGCTCCCGAGATGCGGGAGGGCTTGATGCCTATCTGACGGGCGGCCTTAACCAAAGTGTCACCACTCTGTCGGAACTCGTCCGGGCGGAGGGTGAGTGCCTGGGTGGACGCATGGCTGTTGCCGGTGTTGGTTTCGGTAATCTCCACCGTGCCGTTGTGGAGGAGCAGGCTCTGGTTCTCCTTCAGGCGGTCGCGGTCGGCTTTCATGTCACTGTAGGCCCGGAAGGCAAGAACAGCAAGCCCTGCGAAGAGGAGCATGAGAATGGCAGTAACGGCATTCCAACTGGCATTGATTTTCGGGAACATAGGCTTACTTGCAGATTTGGCGGACGGACTTGATGAGACTGAGCATCATTCGGAGATATTCGGGTGAGGTGGCATACCTGCTGCCCCGGTTGTCGCAGATGCGGCGTGCGAACTCCTCGGCCTCTTTACGATATGGCCACGCGTCGGCATAGCCTGGCTTCCGGAGGAGCCGAGTGTGCTCGGCAAGGCAGTCGGCGAGAGAGTCAAAATCCTTGAAGAGGCGGTAGACGGTGTAGTACCACTGCTGCCTGCCCTTGACCTTGCAGACGGACACGACACGCTCGGGGGCGTTGAAGGTGCGGTCGGGGGTGCTGAAATACTCATGGGTGAGCACGAGGACGGTCTTGCCCGTCCAGCCGCTGCCCTTGGTGATGCCGAAGAGGTTGTACTTGCCCACCTTCGACTTACCCCAGCCCGTCTCGAGGATGGCCTGTGCCGTGACAAACTCGGGGGCGATGTCGGTGGTCCGGATGGCTGCCGCATAGACGCGGCGTGCGAAATCACGCTGAAGTTCTGTTGCCATTACGAATCTTTCTTAATATACTCGCCCTTATCGTTGAAGTCTTTCAGCCGGCGGACGAATGAGGTTGGAAATATGGGGTAGATGGCCTGAATATTCTCCACACAGGAGAACCCTTCACGCACCATCATGAACACGCAGAGATAAGTGCCGATCCACTGGGTGGTTCCGACGATGCTGCCCTGCACGGTGTAGTTGGTGAGGACATTGGAGAGGATGAGCAGCACGATGTAGACTGCGATTTTCTTTCCAAACTTGCTGAAGAAGGATTCACTGGAGGCATCCTTGTGGAGCAGGTGCTTGACCACGCCGAGGATGGTGTCGAGGATAACGGCGATGCCTATCCACTTGGCGAATTCCCAATCCTGATAGAGGTATCGGGAAAAATCTGCCACAATGGAGAGTGGCATCGAGACAATTGATATCATGGGTAGCTTTTTCATTGTTGCCGACTGAAATTTATGATACAAAGGTAAGTCATTGCAGCCGACGGACAAAGGACCGGTAGAGACCGTGGGTGCCGAGACTGTCGGGGGCTTCACACGACATCATGAGCGTCCAACCGACGGAGTGGAGCTCGGTGGCGACAAACGGCACTATTTCGGCTTTGTCGAGATTGCCCCGGGAGAGCCAGTCGATATGTCCAAGTTCCGCATCGGCAAGCAGCCAGGCATGAACCCGGGAGAGCAGGCGGAGCGTGGTGTCGGAGGCAAGCATATATTCGGCGGCATCGGCGTGGTTGGGCATCTTGTTGGCCACAGTGATGGCCATGCGTTGCGAGAACCGGAAAGAGCCGGGGCCGTCGCCAAGCATGTCGAACTCACCGTAGTCCACAAAAAGGAACGAGCCAATGAGCTTGTCGACGCGCTGCGAAAGCTCGTCGAACGACTGCCCGTAGACATAGTTCTTGATTTCGGGGACGCGGGCCTCTTCCGGAAGGTGGCTGAGGTCGGTGAGCAGGTCCGCATAGCCGGGGTGGTCGCTCGAGCCATTGGTGAGCATGGACTTGACACCCGCACGGTCTGGATATTGGGCGAAATAGAGAAATTGTTCTTTTATCATAGGATTTTGTCGATAATGTCGATGGGAAGCCCCACCTCACTGCTGATTTTGACTTTATCCCATCCTATGCCGTGCAAATCCTTGACGGCATCGACGGTTTTCTTGCGCAACACCTTGAGATAGGTGAGCATGTTCATCCGCTCTATCTGTCGGGTATCTCCAAGCCCATCCTTGGAAAGGCCGTAAAGCGCATCGGAGGCATCGAGGGCGATAGGGCTCTGCTTGCCGGGCTTGAACTTGGAGAGAAGAGAAAAGTGGGTCTTGTTGAAGAGGTAGTTGTTGAACGCCTGAAAGTTGAAGGAGACGGCTGCCAAAATGTGGGGAGGCAGGGAGGCAAACTCCTTGGAAAGTTCGTGTGCCCGCTCGGAACTGTATTCCCCGTCCGGGTAGTAGAGGATGGCAGCCATGAGGGGAAGTGCCTCTTCGCCACGGCTGATGAGCTCGCGCGCTTCGATATACTGGAGAGCTGTGAGCGAGCAGGTGAGCATTCCGAAATCGGTGGCGATACGGTAGGCTTGGTAAATCTTGCCATTGACGGTGATGACAGGCAGAAGCTGGGCACAGAAGCAGAGGTCGACGACATACCGATAGTCGAGCCGGCGCAGCACACGGGCCAACGGATGGTGCAGACGGAACGGATCCGTGCGCCGGCAAAGTTCGTAGGTGCGGTTGTCGAGGCCGGCAAGAACCTCGTTGTCGTCAGGGTAGTCGATTTGAAAGAGGAACGTGAGCCGTTCGGAGATGGCCACGAGGTTGGCTATCTGCTCCTCGCTCCGGAACCTGCGTTTGGCCCATCCCATGATGTCGCAGAGATAGTTGATGCGCACCTCTCCGGCAGACAGTCCCCCTGCCGCCATGCGCAGGAGGTCGGCCACGAGGCGGATGTACTGGCGGGCGGTCATCCCGTCCCATCGGTTGGGTATGCGGTAGATTTCTCCTTTATATACAAGTTCAATGTCTTTCATGGGAGCATGATGATTTTGTCGTCCGGGTGGTTGTAGGCGGAATAGCTGCTGATGTCGGCAGCAGTGTCGGTGGAGAGGAGCGTGTCGGCATTGGCAAGAAGTTCTTCCGCCTCACGGTCAAGGCGGTCGGCAAGGGAGAGGGCTGAGTCGTGGTCGTCCTTGCCCGAACGGCTGGCGTGGCTCTCGTCAAAGAGGTTGCGGATGGTGGGCGGAAACTCAAGGATGTCGAAACGACGCAACGACTTGGCAATGGTTTTCTTGGCGAGGGCAAGAAGGAGCATCGGGCGGACGCGAGGCGTACTGTCCTCGGTGAGCTTGGCGAAGTAGGCGGAGAGCAACTCATCGAGCGTTTCCTTCTGAAGGGGGACGGTGCGGAAAAAGAACAGATAAGAGTCGTCGATAGGATAGATCATGTCGAAGTCGGGCATGGACTTTATCTCGCACCTATTCAGAATGGAAAAATACCGGGTCTTGCGCCACAGCGCAGCCGGCGAGGTGGTGTCGTTTTCCCGTATCTCCGCGTCCATGAGCAACTGCACGATGGTATCCAGAGCATTGCAGTAGTTCTCCATATAGGAGCGGCGCATGGCTTCGAGTTCGTATTTGTAGACATTCACATCGTTCTTGCGGCGGTTTATGCTGTCGAAGATAAGTTGCACGGCCATTGTCATGTTGGCTATGGCGGCACGCAAACCTTCCAGGAGAGACGAGTCTCCATCTTCCTTGGAGATGGCTCGAAATACAGCCGGACTGATGGCTGTCTCTACTCTCTTCCGGGCTGTGAGTCCCGAAGACTGGAGGTCGTTCAAGTCCATATTCGTCTCCACGCCCGGTGCATACCGGCTGAAAGTGGAGAAGTCGGTGAAAAGTTCTGTCAGTATATTCATGACTGTTGCTGGTTTAGTCTGTCCTTGGGGGATATGTCTTCCTGTCGCTGGGGTACCTCGCGGTAGAAGCCGATGCGGTATCCTTGCCTGTAGAGGGCGGGGAAGTTGAGCTTCAGGGCGAGGTTGAACGGCTCGGCGCAAATTTCGTCCTCGGGCGTGAGCGACATGATATAGATAAGGTAGTTGTAGTAGGCGTCAGATCCTGACTTGCTGATCACGCCGTCCTTGCTCACTGCCGTGATGGAGGCATCCAATCCGACGCTTGAGAGCAGCGCTTCTTCGCTGCGCTTGTCGTAGGAGATGAGTGCTTCGATATATTCCTTGTACTTGAGGTCGATGGTCTCTATTTTCCACTGCTGCTCGTTGCCGGACGAGTCCATGAACGAGATGGATGAATAGGCCTTGCCCTGATTGTCCGCTCCGCTGAGATAGTCGCCTATCTTGCGCAATTCCAATCGCATATACTCCACGAGCAACGATTCGCGGTATTCCGTGCCAATTTCGATGCCGTTGTATTTAACCAAGACTTTATCCTTGGATTTGAGCAGTTTGTTCTCCTCGCATAGCTTGATGAGCTGGGTGCGCTTACTGCTCACCCATGCGTTGGGAATGATGATGTGAATCTTGGCCGCGAGCGAATTGCGCAGGAAAGAGTTGATATAAGTCGCGGTCTTGTTGCTGCCCTGAATATAGGGGCGCGCGCCCTGATGGGTCTCGTTCACGCCGTAGAACTCATCGACCGATTTCTCCCTGTGGTGCGATACTGCAGCATAGAGGTAGTTGTCCACCTCAGACAGGGCGAACTTCGGATAAACCTTATAATTGCCCAGCCCGTAGGTCCACCTGCCCACAGCGATGTGGTGAAAGTCTCCATAGCCAATCTGCTCGTATGCTACATCCTGACGTGTGGTGGCAAGCCGGCAGTGTTTATTCTCCAGCGGCTCCAGTCCGGCAACGGGCATCATGCCCAACCGCTTGCCGCGGGCAAACCTCCACTTGCAGAAAAAGTCGCCGAAGTAATAGAAGTTCTTGATGTTGGTCTTGGCGAACTCCTGTGCCGTGCATTCCATGCCCCGTTCCTGCCAAGTGTTCAGCCAGTCATCCCACTCGGGAAGGGACGTATATTCACGCTTCATCTTACCACCCTCCACTGTCTGCACATACGCACAGGGGCCATGGCCATAGAGCATCTTTATCTCCTTGCTGTACAGGCGCGGCAGCAGCCGGTTCTGCTTGATTTCCATCGTCACTTCATCACAGAGGGCGTTGTTCAAGCCACGGGCACATATCTGATAGCCATTGACACTGAGCCACTGGTGTTCATGCAGATAGAGTTGTCTACCCGTCGGTACGAGCAGTCCTGGCATGCCAAATACCTGCTGCCCTTCCCCTATCTGAAAGGAGAACACGTTACCGTCCAGGATATAGTTGCCGGCATTGCCGTAAAGTTCTATACTGTCGTTCATAACCAATTTATCTTGTGTAGTTTATATCCGTCTTGCGGAAAGCCCATATACCTGATGAGTATGCGGTAGCACATCCTTGGCTCACCATCGCCGTCTTCAAAGAGAAAGTAGTTCTCCGAGTCAACGGCGAACCTGTCCTGTGGCAGCTGCGTGCGATACCTGCAGTGCTCCTTGACCACCATGCTCTCACCAGCCATGCCCTGCGACCTCGAATAGGGGAAGAAGCACAGCGTGAAGTCACCTTTCGGCAGCTTGCTTATCTCCCTTGCCCATTGCATCGCATGAATGCCGTCCATTTCGATTGCCTTCTTCATCACTTGCGAAATTACGCAATTCTCCTATGTGTGCAAAGGACGGAACGTGGGCCGGCCGTCATATTTCCACCCTTTTGAAGGACTGCACCTCATTATCAAAAATCAGCGGTGCGTGGTGGTTTCCGTCATTTGGCCATTTTGATTTTTGCTTTTAGAAACGCAAACCGCTGATTTTCAGCCAAATGAGTTTTTGACCAATGTAAATAGCCGCCATTATTGCCCTGTTTTGGACATTTTTTATATCAAATATTGGACATTATTGGGTGTTATATCGTGATGTTTTCGGGCAAATCATCGGGCAAAGAACTCAATTCTTTCTTGATGATGTCCGAATAAAGACCGTACAGAAGGTAAATCATTGCACTCGGGAGCTGCGTGGTCAGTCCGGGGCGGCGCTTCAGCTCTTCCTTCTTCTCGCTCGACTTATCCAGTTCTATCCTGCCGTTGGTTTTCTTCAACGGACTAACGAGGATGGCACTGCAAAGATTGGGACACTCGTTCTCATCTACGCGCACCTTTGGCAACTGCGGAAGTTTCTCGGCAAAGAGTAACTGGCAGAGCCGGAACTGCTGCCAGTGGTAGATGGTGGGTGCACCGTCGTTGTAGAGGAACACCGAAAAGCCGTAACTTTCCAAGGCTGCCTTCATCGTCAGCGAGTCGGTGGTTATCTGTTCGAGTTCCTCCTTGGTCTTGTTGCCGGCACGGTCGGGATAGAGGTGTATAACCTTGTTCACGGCATCGGTACCGAAGAAGGAGAACACCTGCTGCGCAAGGTTCTGCTGGTCGTCGGGGATATATGCCCAAAACTCCTTGATGATGTCGAAGCGGCGGCCGTACTCCTTCTTCTGTCCGACGATGAGTGACTGGAAGTTGCCCGGGTCGTAGCCTATATAGAGTGGTTCCCGTTTATCGTAGTGGCGCAGATAGCGTGCCGTGAGCGTGAAATGGTCCTTGAGGTTCAGCTTCAGAATCTGGTCGTAGATGTAACTGTCCTTGAACTGGTGCCGCTCGTGGTCGTAGGTGGTGAAGAACTTGTTGGTCACCTCCTTGTGGCGTATGGCGCAGATGGCGGTCAGGAACTCGTCCATGTCGAGCGTGTCGAGCTGGGTCTTGAAGAACTTGGGACCGAGAATGTCCTTGTTGCAGAACGAAGATGCACGGATATAGTAGATGGCATTACGGCGCATGTCGGCAAGGCGCGGCTTCCACCGGGCGACAAAAGCGTTGAGCCGCTCGTTCTCCAGACGTATCTTCTCCATCGTGATGGGGTTCTTGGTCTCGCGCAGTTCACGTTGGAGCGTGAACTGGCGGTAGAGCGACTGGTTGATGGCGAGCGACACGGAGGCTATCTCGTCGATGAGCCGGCGGTCCATCTTGTTCTCGTACTCCTCAAACCAGTCGTCTTCGCCCAAATCCACCCGGGCGGTGTCGCTCACGCCCGTCACGCCCTCATAGTAGGCCGACCGCCGGATGTCTGCCGAACCGCCACGCAGCGAAGGAAACAGGCGCGATTTGAGTTTCTCGCCGCTATTGTGTTTCATCTCCTCCACAAAGGCATGTACGGCATTGCGGCCTGCCACACTCTCGGGCTGGTCGGACGACACGAGTTGCAGGTGCGCCCCGTTGCGGAAGATAACCGAGTGCTTGGCATAGGCAATGGGATAGCGCGGTCGGCGGAAGTGGGAGGGCAGTTTCGCCTCGCCCACCACATAGTCGATACCGTACTCCAACATTGCACGCTGCTTGCCGTTCACGATGACGGGGCGTGAGAACGAAGCCTGGATGTTCGGCCATACGTTGGTCATCAGGGCGACGTATGTCTTGTGGACCAGGAACGACAGTTCGCCCGGCATGTCGTTCACGACACGGATGAGCCGCGGCACGATCACGCCCTCCGTCTTGCCCGTGGCACGCGCCCATTCGGCATAGAGCATGTTGGGGTCGATGATGTTCGCCAGCAGCTGCACATGGTTCATATAGTAGTGCTCGAAGTCGGGTACGCTGTTTTCATTCTGTCGGTTGTCAGTCATTTGGTATCTCCTCCACTATTTCAGCTTCTTGTATGTCCGCATCCCGCAACAGACGCCTTTTCTCCTTCGTCTCGATGGGCAGCGAGTCGATGAGTGTAACATAGAAACCTTGGTTGTGCTTGGCGGCAATCTCCTTGAGGTTTTTCTTCGAGAAGCCGAGCTGCTCTGGTGTCAACTCAGGAGAAATCAAGAAGAGAACTCCCAAGTCCCTGTCCGCTTCCGCTATTTCCGAAGAACGACGACGGCATTCCAACGCTGCGTCATAACAGGCTTTCATTCCTTTATAGTCGCGGTTGAGAGCACATAGTTTGGCAAGATCCTCATACTTGTTGGCAAAATTGCTCTCCCAAACCTTGATGGGGACATTGCAGTCAACTTGGAAATAGTTGATTGCCTGATAAATCCTCGCCATGCAAGTACGCTCTTCTATTTTGATATGCTGCTCCGCATTGATACGCAGCCTCAGTTTTTTGGCAGCCCTTGTAATATTGCGCTCGTATTCGAAAATCTCTGCAGACCACTGCAACTGTTGCAAGAACAGTTTGATGTCCTGGGGAATGCCCTCACAGTCCCCATTCGTCAGGAATGTGGATATGAGGTCAGGATGGATGGAGTCCAACTTCTCGATTTCACTTTTCATATTCCAAACAATTTCATACGCAGGTCTTTCTCGGCGCGCTCATTCTTGCGTTCCTCAAGCAGGGTAATGGAATCGTTCTCTCCTTTCTCCGCCTTCTTGGCAAGTTCTGCGTCAATATTATACTCACCAAGTGCACGCCCTTGGTGATATGCCTCGCAGTAGACATCGCCGGGAATGCCTATGCGGTATAACAGGGCTATGCGTTTGGCTTTTCTCAGCCCGAGCAGTTGGCAAATACGCTCGGGGGTATAGCTTAACGCCCCGAATGTTCGTACCTGGTTTACATACTCGCCTGACAATTCTTCCTTGACTAATTCTGACATAGGATAATCTTTTTGGTTTCAGCAGCAGGAAGGACGTTGCCGTTCCTTTCCAGCAGTACAGGCTGTTGTGGAAACATTGCCATAAATCTGCGTACCGTAGCTGCTACATACTTCGGGTCTATCTCCATGCCATAGCCAATGCGGTCGGTCTGTTGGCATGCCATGATGGTAGAACCGGAGCCTGAGAACAAGTCCACAACGACATCACCATTCTTTGTACTGTTGGTTATCGGATAGGCCATCAGGGCTATTGGCTTCATGGTAGGATGAATGCGATTGGCCTTGGGCTTGTCAAAATTCCACACGGTAGTCTGCTTCCTGTCCGCATTCCAATAGTGTGCGGCTCCAGGCTTCCATCCATAAAGGCAAGGTTCATGCTGCCATTGGTAATCCTGTCTGCCCATTACGAGCGTATCTTTCACCCAAATGCAGCATTGGGCAATCTTGAAGCCAGACTCACGGATTGCCCTGCGGAAGTTCTCTCCTTCGGAATCCGCATGGAACACGTAGAAAGAACCTCCCGGTTTGACAACGGAAAACATCACATCGAAGACGGACTTGAGAAATCTCAAGAACAGGTCATTCTCCATAGAATCGTTTTGGATGGTCAGCTTTGCCTCTCCACCACCTTCGTAGTTGACATTGTATGGAGGGTCAGTAAGAATCATATCTGCCACACGACCGTCCATCAAGGCAACCACATCTTGTTTGGAACGGCAATCCCCGCACATCAACCGGTTGTTTCCAAGACGGAAAATATCGCCGGCGCGGACAAAACCTGAATGGTTTTCCTCTTCCGAAGTAAAGTCCGCCGCATCCTCCTGAATGTCCGCCGTCTCACTTTCTCTTGCGAACAGCTTATCTCCGGCGATGGAGAAATCCGTCTGCTTGACTTCATAACCAAGATTGAATTTGGACAGATCATCAACCTTGATGTCATATTTGGCAAAGAGAAGCGTATCGGGGTTCTTCTGTGCGAACTCCGAGTTGTATGCTGCAATTTCCTCTACTGCCTCACGCTTGTTGGAGGCTTGTATTTCCTCGTATGGGATTTCAGGAATATTGAATCCATAGGAGCGAAGTCCGAGGAGTGCTTTTCTGCGCTGATGGGCATCTATGATCCACAGTTTGCCATCAGGGTCTTTCCACACTTTGAATGAATACTTGAAACCACGGGTTATGATAAGCATTTGCAGTTTCGACAGTTTGTCAGGATCCGATATTTTAAAGTCTTCCTGAAGCTCATTAAAAGAATCCAGCGGGGCGGTAGGGAGATTGCCCAAATTAAATACTTTTATTGAATTTTCCATTATTTGCTGTTTTGTTCAAGCACCATCTTGAAGAGGCGTTCACGCTCTTGGTGGCGTTCGAGGTTCTGTTTATCTTGCAGTCTGTGGCCCTTGCGGTCACTGCGCTTGAGATATGACTTGTAACGTTTGATATTATCAAGCACGTTCTTATGCCGGCGCAGGAACTCGGCGGGGTCAGCCTTGAGGAGTTTGATGAGCCCGGCTATCTCGGAGCGTCCGTAGAGAATGGGGTGGCGGCAGAGAAACTTTCCCGTGTCGTTGAACGACTGCAGCTCGGCGAATGCCTGAAGATTGCGGATGCGCAGTTCTGCCATTTCGGCTACGGCCTGTGCGGTGGGCTTTGTCTCCAGCAGTTCGTCGAGCTGCTTCATCTTTCGCCATGTGTTGATGCGGTCGTTGTAGATGACGGTGGCCATCTGCACATCTGCATCGTCAAGATTGGTCCAGTCTATTTGCGGGTACTCTTCTTCTTTTTTTTTGGAGTGACTGGTTTTTTCGGCGACTTATCCTCTCCTCCTCCTTCTTCTGTAGAGTTATCCACAGAGCTTTCAACAGGGGTGCCTTTGGGGTCTGTCGGGTTCTCGCTGCCCTCACCGTCGACAACGGGATTGCCGTCGGGATTCGTTGGGTTCTCGCTGCCCTCACCGTCAACAACGGGGTTGCCGTCGGGAATCGTTGGGTTCTCGCTGCCCTCACCGTCAACAACGGGGTTGCCGTCGGGAATCGTTGGGTTCTCGCTGCCCTCACCGTCAACAACGGGGTTGCCGTCGGGATTCGTTGGGTTCTCGCTGCCCTCACCGTCAACAACGGGATTGCCGTCGGGATTCGTTGGAGGTTCATTGTCTGCCGGCTGCTGCGAGAAGAATTCACGCCGGTTGCGCACGATGTCGTCGTGGTCGGCTACATCGAGCAGAGCGAACAGAATATCCTCGGCATTCTTCCTTGGTGCGAGGTCGAAGCGCGTGAAGTCCGTACTCTGCGGATTCTTACCGTGCAGCAAGCTAAGGTCGGCCTCGGCTGCCAGCGGATTGGCGAGCTGGCGGAAGTGATATAGTTTTTCTTTTGCACTATACATAATATAAAGGTGATGGGTGTTGGGTGATGGTGGCCTATGCTGTTTTATCAGCACCTGTCATCTTACACCCAACACCCGATGGTTATGCTTCGGTTCTCGACACTTCGACGAGGGTCGTGGTATCGAATACACGGAACGTGATAGACGCGCCTGTCTTGGCTGTCCATGTGGCACCGTCTTCGAGAATGAAGGTAGAGCCATCGGCAATGGTGGCGGGTTTGTCGGTTCCTGCTCCGATGAGCGTGATGTAGCGTCCCTTGTCGCCCTTGCTGAGTCCGGACACGGTGGCGATGGCTGCGGCAGCGGATGTGCCGTTGGCTACGGTGTAGGTGTTGGACGCCGGGGTGATGGCGATGGTGGTCGCTCCGGCTGCCACGCTTCCTGCCGCGGTTACGGCCGGGGTGCCGGTATAGACGAGGGGCAGGGGGGCCAACGAGGGGTGTTAGGGGGAGGGGGGGGTCGAGGCGCAC
>OAUK01000329.1_pt1 | contig 23118 bp, 22 predicted proteins | sample 1495131 | NCBI WGS metagenome assembly OAUK01 (sample SAMEA2580009, study PRJEB22360) | human gut metagenome | biome: human gut; feature: human-associated habitat; material: faeces | place: Denmark | collected 2008/2010 | reverse complement strand
GGATACCAAGGACACCCCCCCCACCCGCTGCCTGTGATGTAGCCACGGACGATACACTCAATCGGAAGCATGTTGAGCTTCTTGCACATCATGCTGTTACCGTCAAACTGCGGCTGGCGGAAAAATTCCGGCATATCTTTTACATCTGCGGAAATCATGTGGTTTGGCAGGATATCTGCTGTCATATCAAACCAGAACTTGGACATCTGAGTCAGTACAGTACCTTTCTTTGTGATCGTATTGTTTAAGATCACGTCAAAACAGCTAATACGGTCTGTGGCCACCATAATCAGGCTGTCGCCGTTATCGTAGATTTCACGTACTTTTCCTTCTTTGATCGGTTTCATTTCTCATACCTCGCTTATCTGATTTCGTTTTTGTAACTATTCAGCCATGCGTGAAGATTTAGCTGCGAATCTGAGCCGTATGACTGAATCGTTGCCAGTTTGTAGCTTTCATATAATAGGATAAGCAGAAACGATTAAAAAAGCAATCCTTTTTCTGGTTATTTTTATCGAGTCAGTTTTAATATACAACATGAGCGCTAAATAAACAGGTACAAGGCAGAGGCATGAGAAATACGATCTGCCTTGTAGGAAAGCGTAGAATATTATAAAGTCTTTAAAAAATTAAGCAGGGCGCTGTATTGTTCCGGACTAAGTTTTGCTGCATAGTCCAACAGTAGTTTTTGGCGTTCTGTAATATGAATAGTGTTTCCATCATCCTCAAGGAAAAACTGAGAAAGCGTAAGACCGAATGCATCACAAATTTTAATAAGTGAGGGAATTGTAGGCAGCATATTTTTACGATACCAGGTAGAAATCGTAGACTGAGTCAGACCGGATTTTTCAGCTAACTGATATTCGGACCAATTGCGTTCTAGGCAGAGCCAGGTTATTTTGTCTAATACATTCACAAGAAACACCTCCGAAAATGTGAGTCAATATTTTACCCAAAATTCAAATCGAGTCAATCAAAGATCTCAGAAAATACCAAAATAGTATTAAGCATTAATTCATTATACTGGAAATCTATATTGCAAAATGGTACGATAAAACGTATAATATTTTTATAAACCTAATGAAAATTTGAGAAAGGAAATGGGTGGAAAGATTTAATAATACGGCTCAGTTATTGACATGACTAAAGAAGTTTTTACGCAGTTAAATAATATTTTGATAGAATATTGTTCCGAATCAATCCACGATATGCTTCATGTATATCGTGTTTTATCATTTGTTTTAGATATTGCCCAGAATGAAAAAGAAATTGTTGATATGGATATTTTAATTACAGCAACACTTTTACATGATATTGCACGTGAAGAGGAAAGATTAGATCCATCTGTTTGTCATGCTAAGCGAGGTGCTGAGCTTTCAGAAAAAATTTTAAGTGAATTTTCATATACATCTGTACAAATCTCTCATGTTCAAGAATGCATCCGAACACATCGTTTCCGAGGGATGGAGCGACCAGAAAGTATTGAGGCTAAAATATTATTTGATGCAGATAAATTAGATGCGACGGGATGCATAGGAATTGCACGAACACTTATGTATAAAGGTATTATAGGAGAGCCTTTGTATTCTTTTGATATGGATTCTTTGGCAATAGATTATGATTCTCCTTCATTTATTCGAGAATACAATTGTAAACTTTCAAAAATTGGTCAACAATTATATACAAAACGGGCGCTGGAATTATGGGAAATGCGAAATAGTCATGCGCATAAGTTTTATGAAGAATTGCTTTTTGAAATACAAGAGATATCTGTGTTAAAAAATTTCCGTGAAAAATTGAACTAATGCAAAAGAACATATTGGTAAAAGAACTGTATATAAAATAGACTGCCAATCATTAAATGGCAGTATGTTTTGCAAATTGACAAAATTTTAGGGAGTATTCCAAAATGGATCTGTTGACAAATTAAAGAGAAATGGCTTCCTGTATGGTATACTTATTATATCCATTGCAGGAGGCTATTTTCCCAACAAACTCACTTTTTCAGTGTTTATTTCTGCATGTTTTCTTGAAATGCCATAAAACAGCTGGTAAATTCGGTTATTTAAACCGCTTTTACCAGCCGTTTTAGATTTAACGCCGTTGCCGATAAGAGGCATTCTTCTATCGCTTTCTGAAGGCCTCTTTTCTGGATTTTATTTAATTTATGTCCTCGTTTTAAAACTGCGAATGTTCCTTCTGCCCATATCTTCCTAAGCCTCATGACTCTCAGATAATCACTGGTCCCTACTTTCTTGCTATTTCGATAAAAAGAGGGATAATAAGCACTCGCATTGATTCTGACTGTACCGAGATCTGTGGCACAAGCTGAAAAATTCGGGCAGTTTTTACATTGTTTTTTTGAACGGCTATATAAACGGTAATAGTTCTCCGTTGACTTTTTATAAATTAATTTCTGAAATGCTAAATATTCTCCCTGTCTACATACAAAGCGGTCTGTTTCTTCCTCATAACAGAATCCTTTTTCATTGCATTGTTCTGATATTCACGTATCGCTGTATAACCTTGGACCCCTAATAACTCCAGCCCTCTGTGTACCGCTCCTATATCATATCCGCCATCTAATCCAATTTCCTGATAGTTTACAAGGCTGTCCTTTCAAATGTTCCAGGATAATATCACTTTTCCTCTGGTTAGCTGGATAACAGTCCACCCCCGTAATAATGCCATGCCTGGTACCCACTGTCATCTCCGTCAGATAACCCAGCCCCTTTTTACGAGCCTGGTGGATATAACCATACTCTGGATTTGTCCGCTTTGCTTTCCCATCATAAAAAATGACCTCCTGCAATTGATATAATAAGTATACCATATAGAAAGCCATTTCTCTTTAGTTTGTCAACAGGTTCATCTTGGGATACTCCCATAGTGATGGCTGTTGTAATCTTTCCAAATCAATCCCCCACCCCAAAATCGGTATTTTCATAAAGCACTTCGATGGATGGATCGTGTTCCAGTTCGCGGTATTCCTCCAGAAACCATTTCACCAGTTCTTCATCCCTTTTCACATCGGTGGAATTGTTGGTGAACACATTGATAGTGCCGAGCTTAAAAAACTGTTTTAAAAGTCTGATATCGTTTCGGATCATCTCTTTTGTCTGCCCCTGGATGCCGACCATCAGGCAAGGGGAGTCAAAGTAACGGCTCAGTTCCTCGGCATCACGAAAATCAGCGTGTTTATTCAGGTAGTGCTCCCGAAAATGATAGTCAAAAGTTTCGGCGCCGGTCTTGTATACAATCGGGATGCCGAAAAATTCTCTCATTTCATCCAGGCGGCTGCGGTAGATCCAGTGAGCCTCAAAAAACAGCTTTTGGATGTGCTTTTCCCGAACGACGGTACGGATGTCGGTAAGCGTTTCCTTTGGAAGCTCAAAACAGCTTCCGGAGTTTATCACTTCCAGTACGCCGAACTCTCCGGTGACGTGGGAGAGCACGTCCCGGTTTAGGGTAATCATCGACTCCCTGTCTCTGGAATTGTCCTCAATATAATCACAGAAGCGACACTTGCCCCAGGCACACGGAAGAGCTTTCAAAAGTACAATCTCCCGCTTATTTTTATTGGTGATCTTACTATATCGATCCATAAGTACGGTCTCCTTTCTTTAAAACAGTCAATACGGAAACGGGTAAAATATGCAGGACTGTCAGAGACAGGGCCAGCATGACGGTCCGGTCAATAAAATCGGTAACAAGCTGTACGCAAAATACGCTTACAGTAAGATTCAGTCCCAGATGATGAAAGAGTTGTACCATGACTGTGGAGCCGGATGAGGTAATTCCTTCAAATAAAAATGCCGTAATGCAGGAGGAAACAATCGTTCCCGGTAAAGTAACGACAAACGCATACAGCGGAATCCGGTATTTTCCGTTCCGAAATGATTTTTCATAGAAAAAGAGTCCGGCGGTCAGTCCGGTGAGGAGCTGGACCGGAAGATAAAACAGGGAATAAATATCCGTTGTCATTCCGGTCAGAATCCCACTTAAAAATCCCGGAACCATTCCGTAAAACGGACCGAACAAAATGGCGGCAAGGAAGGTTCCCAGTGTATCCAGATACAGTGGAATCCGGATCAGAAGGGCAAGATTTGCCCCGGCAATATTCAATACAGCGGCCAGTGCCAGAAACGACATCTGAAGTACAGTCAGTTTTTTCGGATATCTCATACTGTCACCTCCCCGGAAAGAATCTGGGGAAGAATCGATTCCGCCTGTGCCGGATTGGCACCGAGTACCTTACAGAAAAACATCAAGAAGAAGCGATAAGGATCTGTCTTGGTGAGAATGTGACTGTTATGTGGTTTCTTCCAGATTTCGTGGTCATCCACCAGTGTCTGTCCAAAGCTTAAGCCCTCTGTCTCCACAGAGGTGTAGGCGTCAAAGCCATCGCAGAGAGAAGGATCGGCAAAATAAGCAACAGCCAGCGGGTCGTTGATGACACATCCGATGATGCCCTCCTGTTCCCAGTGGAAATCCATATAGAACCGGGTGATCGATTCCATTACGGAACCAAGATGCGGATTGATCCGTTTCATGTAGGCTGCAAGATTTGGCGTCAGGACAATTTTACGTGTCACATCCAGTCCAATCATGTGGATCCTTTTTCCGGCAAGTTCCGGCAGAGAAGCATAGGCTTCATAGACAACGGCGGCGGCGTCAGGATCGCACCAGTAGTTATATTCGGCTACAGGGGAACAGTTTCCGTGGGCTTTGTATGTACCACCCATGGACACAAGATTATGAATACGCGCAAAGGCGTCCGGGTACTCCTGTCTGAGTCTGGCAAGATTTGTCAGTGGACCGAGCGCAATGACGGAAACATCGTCCTGTGACAGTAGAATGTCGGCAAGAAAACGGACAGCATCGCCCTTGGCCTGTCCCACTGTGGAGTCGGCTAGCCCTGATTCGCCAAGCCCGTCCCGGCCGTGGGTATCCATGGCATCGACATAAGGACGAATAAGCGGGGTTTCTTCCCCCGCATAGACTCCAATCTCTGTACGATTCATAAGTTCAAGGATTTTCAAAGCGTTTTTTACGCCCTTTTCGACGGGAACATTCCCGCAGACAACTGTGATCCCGACAACATCAAGTCCTGGAAGGGACAGAGCGAGCATCAGTGCAAGCGCGTCGTCGATTCCCGGATCGCAGTCCAGAATTACTTTTCGTGCATTCATTCTCCAATCTCCTTTGTATGTTTCATTTGAGATACTTGGTTTTTTATACTGGGAAGTTCACGAACCAGTCCGGGCGAAACACCCGATTGTATAAATGCAGAATCTAGTATAGCAGAAGACAGGTGGAAAGGGAAGAGAAACTTTCCACCTGCAGAGAATCTCTTAATTTAAGAAATAGATACCAAGATTCAGATATCCGGCAAATGTGATCCATAAAAGATAAGGGATCATCAGAGCTCCGGCGGTTTTGGAAGCCGACCAGAAGAGCCGGATGGTCTGGTAGACCAGAAGCCACAGTGCCACAAGCCAGATAAAGGAAAACAGGTAAAGATTAAGGTTGAAAAAGAGAATCGGCCACATAAAATTCACGGCAAGCTGGATACCATAGGCTTTCAGGGCAATATCGTCTGGTTTTCCGGAGGTTAGAACCAGATAGGACGCAATTCCCATCAGCACATAGAGAATGGTCCAGACGACAGGAAAGAGCCAGCCCGGTGGTGAGAGCGGCGGTTTGTTCACCATCTCAAAGGTCTCCATGCTGCTCTGAGTCAAAAGAGCGGACAGTCCGCCGACGAGAAGTGGTATGGCAATACAGATTATTAGTTTTTTCCATTGAATTTTCAAATCATCACCCCCTAGTACTGTATGTGAAAAACGTCTGTTTTATTCAGAAGAGCAAAAATGGCACATACATAAGTTATGAGACTGATGTATGTGCCAAAGAAACTATATAAACTTTTTGGAGGACATGTCTTTTACGGCCAGATCGCTCTCGCTGATTTTGCGTCAACGACGCGTTTGAGCGCGATCAGGTAGGCGCCCATGCGGAGTGTCGTATGCTTCTCCTGAGCCAGATCCCACACGGATGCGAAAGCAGCATCCATGATTTCCTTGAGCTTCTTGTTGACTTCATCTTCTGTCCAGCTTACGGACTGGATGTTCTGTACCCATTCGAAGTAGGAGACGACAACGCCGCCGGCGTTTGCAAGAATATCCGGTACGATCAGGATTCCCTTTTCGGCGAGAACCGGGTCGGCTTCGGAGGCGACCGGTCCGTTTGCGGCTTCAACGATCAGTTTCGCCTTGATCTTGTCTGCGTTGTCTGCATTAATCTGGTTCTCCAAAGCGGCAGGGATCAGGACAGTGACATCCAGTTCTAATAGTTCTTCATTGGAAATATGGATCGTGCCTTCTTCGTTGAAATCTTTCAAAAGGTTTCTGCGGTCTGCGGCAAGATAAGCAAGGATTGCTGGAATATCCAGGCCTTCTGGATTGTAGATACCGCCGGACACATCGCTAATGGCAACGACTTTCATTCCAGACTGATAAAGCAGTTTTGCGGTGACACTTCCGACATTTCCGGCACCCTGGACAGCGACGGTTGTACCCTCTGCCGAAATGTCGAGTTTGCCGAGGATATTGTGTGTTGTAAACATTACGCCGCGTCCTGTTGCGTCATTTCGTCCAAGTGCCCCGCCAAGTTCGAGAGGTTTTCCCGTGACAACGCCGTGGATACAGTGCCCTTTCAACATGCTGTAGGTATCCATGATCCAACCCATCACAGCCGCGTTGGTTCCTACGTCCGGCGCCGGGATGTCCTGCTCCGGTCCGATCAGTGGAGCGATGGCAGCTGTATATCTTCTTGTGATCGCGCGGATTTCGTTTTCGGTAAGCTTGGTCGGATCGCATACAACACCGCCCTTACCGCCGCCGTAAGGGATATTTACAACGGCACATTTGAAAGTCATCCAGGCGGCACGGCGTTGTAGGCGCACGGACTTCGTCCGCGCTAACGTCTGGATGGAAACGGATTCCGCCTTTTGCAGGTCCGCGGGAAGTGGAATGTTGGATTCTGTAGCCCTGGAATACGTGGGTCGTTCCGTCGTCCATCCGAACCGGAATGGAGACTTTGAGTTCTCTTTCCGGATACTTAATGGCTTCGATATCGCTGTCGCTGTAGCCAAGAATATCAGCGGCCTGCTGTACTACCTGGAGTACGTTGTCATAAGGATTGTACGTCTGATTCATAATGTTTCTCCTTCTTTCTTGATCGTTCTATTTCGGCTGGATTCCCAGCTTGTTTTCAATATAGGCAAGTTTCACACAGAGTATTAGGATGTCCATAGCCTGGGACAGCTCCCCTACGGAAGGGTAGGATGGCGCGATCCGGATGTTGCTGTCTTTCGGATCCTTTCCATACGGATAAGAAGCTCCGGCTCCCGTGAGGGTCACACCGGCTTCTTTGGCAAGTGCTACTGTGCGTTTGGCACATCCCGGAAAGACGTTTAAAGAGACGAAGTACCCGCCTTTCGGATGGCTCCAGGAGGCAACGGGAGGGCTTGCTCCCAGACCGTCTTGCAGTTTTTGAAGAACAATGTCGAATTTTGGCTTCAGCAGAGCTGCAAGTTTTGTCATGTGGTTATGAATATTCTCCGATGTGCCGAAAAACTGTACATGCCGGAGTTGATTTAGCTTGTCGTGACTGATCGTCTGAGCAGACATATGCCCAAGCAGTTCTTTTACATTGTCCGGGCTTGATGCAATAAGCGATACGCCGGCGCCAGGGAATGTAATTTTCGAGGTGGAGAAGAAGTAATAGCACCGGTTTGGATATCCGGCCTTCTCACAGGCTTTCAGAATATTTTTCAGAGGAACTTCCTCGTATATATGATGTACTCCATAAGCGTTATCCCAAAAAATACGGAAGTCATCGGCTGCGGTCGTCATGGATGCCAGCGTGTCTACGGTTTTGTCACTGTAGCATACACCCTGAGGGTTCGAGTGGAGCGGCACACACCAGATTCCCTTGATTTGTTCATCTTCTTTCACGAGCCTAGTTACCAGATCCATATCTGGACCGTCGGAAAGCAGTGGTACTGGAATCATTTCCACGCCGAGTTCCTCGCAGATAGTAAAATGACGGTCATATCCGGGAACCGGACATAAGAATTTGACCGGGCGACCTTGTGCACGCTCATCTGCCCACGGTTTTTTCCCTTCTGTTCCAAAGAGCAACAGGAACGCAAGAGTGTCAAACATTAAATTCAGGCTTGCGTTTCCGCCCATAATGATCTGGTCTGCGGGAATATCAAGAAGATCGCCGAAGAGACGGCGGCACTCCCCAATTCCCTGCAGGACGCCATAATTTCTTGCGTCAGTGCCGTCCGCCAGTGTATAGGATTTGGGAAATTGGAGCAGTTCCATGGAAAGATCCAACTGTTCCGCGGACGGTTTTCCGCGGGACATATTCAGATGCAGGTCTTTTGTCTGTTCCTGTTTATAAGTGTTCCAAAGGGAAGAATGAAGATCTTCCAGATCTTCTTTGGAAAGTGTTGTAAGAGATGCCATGATCGTTTCCTCCTTGTTTCTGCCCTTATTATAAAAATCCAGCCTGAAAAAAACAAATATTTATATCTATATAAACTTTATAAGCTAAAAGTTATATAGAAGAATAGTATACAGAAAAATTCTGGAAAATAGGCAAAATTGTTTTGAAAAAAATACAGTTATCGAATATGATATAAATAAAAGATTATAGAATCTATATATACCCCTTATGAAAAGCTTATAATTATTGCTGCAAAGAAGGGGTGCAGGGCGTATGAGAGGAGATGGGAACGCCATGGAAGAAGAGAGAAAAAGAGAATGGTGCTATAGGATGATGACCAGTGATCCCAGACTTGCAAGAATGATCTTGACTTACTTTAACGAGGATGATTTTCAGAGGATTGAGGATCATAAGACCGGAGACGGCGTCATCGGCGGGAAATCTTGCGGATTTCTTCTGGTGGAGAAAATGATGGAAAAGCTTCTTCCTGAATACAGAGACAGATGGGAGCCATGTCCGTCCTGGTTTGTGGGGACAGGGATTTTCTGTCAGGTTCGTGATGGGAGACCGATTCGGGTGTTTGCGGAGGAGTTTCGGAAGATTCTCGACTATTTCGATGGCGCGCCGTTTATTGTGCGTTCCAGCAGTCTGATGGAGGACGGGTATGACAATGCGTTCTTTGGAAAGTACGAGTCTGTCTTTTGTGCTAACCAGGGTGCCAGGGAGGACTGTCTGGAGGCGCTTCTTTTGGCGGCTGGCCGGGTCTATGACAGCGTAAAGAATCAGGAGGCCATGGAGTACCGGAGAAAATGGCATCGGCCAGACCAGGAGGAGCAGATGGGTCTGCTGATTCAGAGAGTCGCGGGGGAACGGATCGGCGATCTGTATTATCCAGCGATTGCCGGTATGGGATGTTCCTACAATCCTTATAAATGGATGGAGCATATCAACCCGGAAGCCGGGATGCTTCGGATGGTGGCAGGACTCGGGACAAGGGCTGTTACGAGAACTCCGGGGGATTATCCAAGGCTTGTGGGATTGGACTGCGCCCAGGGTAATCTCTGGGGATCGGTCGGGGAGAAGCACAAGTATTCCCAGCGCCAGGTGGATGTGGTGGATCTGGCCAAAAAGGAGGTTTGTACAAAGCGGCTTTCGGAACTTATCGATGGGATGCCAAAGTCATACCGGAGGCTGATCCTGGAGCGGGATACGGATGCGGAAGAGATGCTTTCAAGGCGGGGTGATTACAGGAAGATCTACTTTGCGGACTGCCAGGGAATGGTGGAAGACCGGATTTTTATTCAGATGATGAAGAGACTGTTAAAGAGCCTGGAGGAGAATTATCATCAGCCGGTAGACATTGAGTTTGCCGTCAATGCCGTAGGGGACAAGGATTGGAGCGTCACTCTCGTACAGTGTCGACCGTTACGTTCCGGAATTTCGGATCAGGTTAAGATACCAAAAGACGTGGATGAGGAGTTTTTGTTTGATGTGCGCCGGACGTCCATGAGACGGTCTAAGGAGCAGAAACTGGATTATATTGTTTGGGTGGATCCACAGGCTTATTATGAGTATCCATATAAGAAGAAACCGGACGTGGGACATGTAATAGGAAAGATCAATCACTATCTGGAAGAGTCAGAGGAGAAAGCACTTCTTCTGGCTCCGGGGAGAATCGGGACTTCCTCACCGGAGCTCGGCGTCCCGGTGTCCTATGCGGACATCAGTAGTTTTGGCGCCATCTGTGAAGTGGCCTACGGAAAGGCCGGATATCGCCCTGAGCTGTCGTACGGGAGCCATATGTTTCAGAATTTGGTTGAGGCAGACGTCTACTACGGCGCTATCAACGAAAATAGTAAGACAAGAATCTACCGGCCGGAGATTCTGAAAGCATATCCTGAAGTGATGACGGAGCTCGTAGGAGAGATTACACAGGAATTGCTTCATATTATAAAAATATTCCGGGTGAAAGAGGCTGCCATTCTTTATCTGGACGCGGCGGATGGACGGGCTGTCTGCCGGCTGATAAAGACAGAAACAAAAGAATGAGAAGGGGAAAACGATGAAAGAAAATATGTTCGCGAACATGGATTATGTCTATGAGGTATATAAAGAGGGGAGTTTTTCCAAGGCGGCGGCCAATCTGTACATCTCACAACCGGCGTTGAGCGCAACGGTGAAGAAGATCGAAAAGAAAATAGGGATGCCGCTTTTTGACCGGAGCACAGTCCCTGTTCAGTTGACAGAGTGTGGGAAGAAGTATATGAAAACGGCGGAAAAGATCATGGATCTTGAGGAGGATTTTCAGTGTTATGTCGGCAATCTCAATGAACTGCGGACAGGGCGGCTCACGATCGGAGGAACGTATCTCTTTATCTCTTTTGTACTCCCGCCGATTGTCAAGAAGTTCAAGGAACGTTTTCCGAAGATTAAGCTGAATCTTGTGGAGGCAAATACCTCCCAGATTGAGAAGAAACTCTTCTCTGGAGAGATTGATCTGATGCTGGACAATTATCCGATGGATGAGGAGATCTATGATAAGAGGTTCTTTATGAAAGAAGCTTTGCTTCTGGCAGTTCCTGCCTCCTTTGAGAGTAACAAGGCAGCCGGTGCCTGGGGGATGACTTCCGAGGACATCAGACAGAATGTTCATCTGAACCCTGAAGTCTATGGCGTTGCGCTCAAACTGTTTGAGAACGATCCATTTCTGATGCTTCGCTCCCATAACGACACTCGGGAACGGGTAGACGCCATTTGCAGAAGAGCGGGATTCACGCCAAAAGTAGCCTTTAAGATGGATCAGATCTTGTCGGTACTATCTTATACAGAAAGGGAAATGGGGATTTCGATTGTGAGTGATACGGTAGTGAAAGGATTTCCTTATAACCGGAACATGATTTATTATAAAATCGATGACCCGGCGGCTCAGAGGAACGTTTACTTTTACTACAGAAAGAATAAATATTTCACAAAAAGCATGGCAGAATTTATGAAAGTTGCTGTGGAAGAGAAGGCAATTATAAACAAAAATATATAAATAGTATTTGAGAAACAAATAAAAAGCTCTGCAATATGATCGGACAGTTTGCGATCCTGATTTTGAGTATTGATGCTCCGCTCCGTATGCTGCTTGACAACGATCAGACAAAAGAGTTTATCCCGGAGAAACTTCGTAAGCAGAACAAATATGGTGCGTTTAGCAACGGAATCTGGCTGGTAGTGATTCTTTCCGGAGCGATTATTCTGATCCAGACAGTAATGCCGGGGGCGGCGTCCGTGCTCCAGCAGCTCACAAGACTCAATTCGGTTTGTATGCCTTTGCGCTATTTGTGGGTATTCGTAGCATATATTGCGCTGAGAAAGGCGATCAGGAAGATTGACGTGGAATACCGGTTTGTAAAAAATCAGAAAATTGCCTACTTTTTTGGCGGATGGTGCTTCCTTATTACCGCTGCTTGCTGTATCATGGGAATGTACAATAAAGATCCACTTACCATGGCGCTCAACATTATTACACCGATTGTGCTGACTGCGCTTGGTCTGATTCTCCCGATGATAGCAAAACGGGAGCAAAGAAAGGAAAGTTAGAAGATGGATAAGAAGGAAACAGTCAAATACAGGGAAGAAGCGATGGAACTTGCGGCATTTATTAAAGAGTCACCGACTCCGTTCCATGTGACCGCCAATATTGGAGTGATCCTGGAAAAAGAAGGTTTTATGCCGCTTCAGGAGAGCAGAAAATGGGAGATGAAAGCCGGCGGGAAATACTATGTGACACGAAATCATTCTAGTATCATCGCTTTTGAGATCGGGGAAGATCCGGCAGATTATAATTTTCAGATTGCTGCTTCCCACAGCGATTCTCCTACCTTTAAGGTAAAAGAGAACGCGCAGATGGAAGTCAGAGGCCACTATACCAAACTGAACACAGAAGGATATGGCGGGATGCTTTGCGGACCATGGTTTGACCGGCCGCTTTCTCTTGCGGGAAGGGCGGTTGTCAAAGAAGAGGGCGGACTCAAAGAATGTCTGGTGAAAATAGACAGGGATCTTTTGATGATTCCCAGCCTTGCCATTCATATGAACCGTCAGGCCAATGAGGGGCAGAGCTTCAATAAGCAGACAGATATGCTTCCGTTGATTGCCGGCCGCGTGTTGGAGGAAGGCGAAGTGAAGGCGGAGATCGCCGGAGAGATCGGCGTAAAGCCGGACGAAATTCTGGGGATGGATCTATTCCTTTATAACAGAATGGAGCCTTCTATTTGGGGAATGGATGAAGAGTTCCTCTCCTGTCCGCAGTTGGATGATCTCCAGTGCGCCTACGCTTCCCTGAAAGGATTCCTGGCAGGAAAGAACCCGAAAGGGGTGAATGTCTTTGCCTGCTTTGATAATGAAGAAGTGGGATCCGGGACGAAACAGGGTGCGGCTTCCACTTTTCTGGCGGATGTGTTAAAGCGTATCAACAGCGGTCTCGGAAAGACAGATGAGGACTTCTGCAGGGCGGCCGCGTCCAGCTTTATGATAAGCTGTGACAACGCACATGCGGTGCATCCAAATTACACGCAGAAGACAGACGAAGGAAACTGTGCTTACATCAATGAGGGGATCGTGGTCAAGTCCCATGCGGGACAGAAGTACACGAGCGACGGCGTGAGTATCGCGATCTTCAAGGCGATTTGTGAGAAGGCAGGCGTTCCTCTTCAGTATTTTGCCAATCGTTCTGATATGGCAGGCGGAAGTACCCTTGGAAATCTTGCGATGGCACAGGTATCTATGAAAGCGGTGGATATCGGACTGCCTCAGCTTGCAATGCACTCGCCGTTTGAAACGTCCGGGGTCCTGGATATCGAGTATCTGAAAAGAGCGGCAGAATGTTTTTTCCGGACTCACATACACGAGGATGCGGACGGGGCGATCCGGATGGAAACAGAGTAACTGTAGCTTTTTTGAAAAATATATTGACAACCATAAAAACCCATGCTATAGTTACGGAGTAACTGCCGAAGACAGTAGGTGCCGGATGGCATAAGGATTAAAACGCCTACCGAGGAAGACACAATTCATTACTTGAATGTTGACCTCTCTGCCTTTGTGCGGAGAGGTTTTTTCTGGCAGCTCACAAATACTACAAGGAGGTGCGTTAATCGTGGCAAAAGTGGAATTAAAACAGCCAATCGTGCAGGCGATCGCTGATGACATCAAAGACGCTCAGTCTGTTGTCCTCGTTGACTACCGTGGACTTACAGTAGCACAGGATACAGAACTGCGTAAACAGTTAAGAGAAGCAGGTGTCATTTACAAAGTCTGCAAGAACACAATGATGAAAAGAGCTTTTGAAGGAACAGAGTTCGCGGGCCTGGAAGAATATCTTGAGGGACCGAGCGCTCTGGTTGTATCCAAAGACGATGCTACAGCTCCGGCAAGAATCATCTGCAAGTTTGCTAAGACAGCAGAGGCTCTGGAAGTAAAAGCCGGCGTAGTAGAGGGTAATGTTTACGATGCGGCAGGAATCAATGAACTGTCCAAAGTTCCTTCAAGAGAAGAGCTTCTTTCCAAATTGCTTGGAAGCTTACAGTCACCTATCACAAATCTTGCTCGTGTACTTAATCAGATCGCTGAACAGGGCGGAGCAGGAGCATGTGAAGCAGCGGCTGAGGAAGCTCCGGCAGAAGAACCGGCTGAGACACCGGCTGAGTAATTAATTCAAAGAGAACAAACCGAAACAAAATATGGAGGTAAATGAAATGGCAAAATTAACAACAGCTGAATTTATTGAAGCTATCAAAGAATTATCTGTATTAGAGTTAAACGAATTAGTAAAAGCATGTGAAGAAGAATTTGGTGTATCTGCAGCAGCAGGCGTTGTTGTAGCAGCAGCAGGCGGAGAGGCAGAAAAGACTGAGTTCGACGTTGAGCTTGTAGCAGCAGGCGCTTCCAAAGTTAAAGTTATCAAAGTCGTTCGTGAAATTACAGGACTTGGATTAAAAGAAGCAAAAGACCTTGTTGACAACGCTCCGAAGGTAGTAAAAGAAGCAGTATCCAAAGAGGAAGCTGAAGAAATCAAAGCAAAACTCGAAGGAGAAGGCGCAGAAGTTAACGTTAAATAATTTTTGCAAAGCAATCAGGCAGGATTCCGATGGGATCCTGCCTCTTTTGGTTTTTAGACGGCCGGGGGCTGGTCAGAGTGGGCTGCTCCTGGTAAAATGGAAGAAAGGACCGATACTTCAGAAGGTCATAGGACGGTATAGGGAGGGCGAGATAAGATTGAGCAGAAACAGAAAGAAAAAGGCAGAATTCCGGTATTACCGGATGCCGGAAAACCGGACGGTAATGGCTCTTTTGGGAGAAAAGTGGCGTCAGAACTACGGGCGCGATATTGATTATCTCCATTTCCATAATTATCTTGAGATCGGCTATTGCCATGAGGGGAAGGGCGCAATGGTGATCGGAGATGACGAATATTATTTTGAAGGAGAAGGTGAACTGACGGTAATCCCGAGTAATTATCTGCATACAACCAACAGTGATCCGGGAAATATCAGCTATTGGGAGTATCTGTTTGTAGATGTGGAGCAGATGCTGAACAAGATGGTTCCCGGATCACCGAGGTACGTAGAGCAGATGCTGCACCAGGTCAACCAGAGGGCGATTTTTACTAACCGTGGTAAGGCCCCGGAACTGACGGAGAGTATCGAGAATATTATTGAGATTATGCGAAGAGGAGAGCCGTTTTATCAGGAAGAAGCAGAAGGGGAGATGCTTGCCTTTCTTTCCAAAATTGCAAGAGAAAATGGAAATATACAAGGGGGAGGAAGCGTAAATATGCGTGAGAAAGCCAAGATCAGCAATCTGGTCTCCAGATCCCTCGATTATATCAGTGATCATTACCGGGAGCAGATCAAGGTCGGTGATATTGCCAAGCGTCTTCACCTGAGCGAGACGCATTTTCGAAGGGTGTTCACACAATACATGGGCGTAAGCCCTCTGGAGTATATCAATATAGTGAGGATTCGGTCTGCGTGTGAATATCTGATCAAGACGGATGATTCGATTGCCGCGATCGCGGAGAAATGCGGATATTATACAAGCTCTACATTTAACCGCAATTTCCACAAGACCGTAGGGATGACGCCGGAAGAGTGGAGAAAGAAACCGGAAAATTTTGAACGGAAGCTGCTGGAATTCAACGTACATTCAGAGGAGGGATGGTAGCATGTATGCAATAAGAATAACAGAACAGGTGACAAGAAAGAAAAAGGCGGGGGCAGGTCTTTTGAAGGTGTTGATGATCGCCTTTGGTGTGTTTTTTGTGCTTTTGGGGATTGTTTTTTCCAGGGGATTTATGCTGTCGGGATTTCTGTTGATCTGTCTTTACCTGGCTTATGATTTTTTTAGCCAGAAGGAATATGAGTACACGATGGAAGGAACACATTTTTCGATTGATATGATTACAGGGAAGCGTCATCGCAGACAGATGCATGAACTGGATCTGAACAAACTGGAAGTTGTGGCTCCGCACTGGCATGACAAGGTTGCAAAGTACCGGAAAAAAGGTGGAACAGAGCACATTCCAAAGTATGATTACACATCGTATGATGATGATATCCCGTACTACACGATGATCATAGGGGAGGGGCGGGAGAAGGTGAAGCTTCTACTGGACTTAAATGACGAGATGCTGCGTGCATTAAAAACGCTTTTTCCTGAGAAAGTCTTTTTTGCATAAAGAAAAGGAAACGAATCGGATCCAAAAGATAAAAAAAACGGAAGATCAGATAAAAACAGAAAGAATATGAGGGGATAAGAAAATATTTTCAGCCTAATAGTGTGCAAAGTGGATAGAAAAAGCGGGAAAATGAAGAAAAAAGTGTACTGAGCAGACAAAAATGGTTGAAAATGCATAATATATGTGTGAATATGCGTAAATTGGGAAAGCGTGTCTTGATATAATTAATTTTAGGAGATGTCCGGAGAGACAGAACCGGACATGAAGATAGGAGGTAATATTATGAAAAGAAAGTGGCTTTCCGTTTTACTCGTTGGAGCAATGACACTGTCCCTTGCGGCTTGCAGCGGATCTTCTGACAGTAAAAAAGAGGACAAGAAAGGTAGCGAAGAAGGCGGACACAAATTATCAATTATGGCTTGGGATCCGGCGTTCAATATTCCGGCGATCCAGGCTGCGGCGGACGACTACAAAGAAAACGTAGACTCCGAGTTTGAACTGGAAATTCTGGAGCAGGCCGCATCTGAGGATATTGAAACGGCAATCACAACGGCCGGATCAGCAGGAGATTATTCCAACCTTCCAGACATCGTACTCTTCCAGGATCACTACATCCACAGATATGTAGCTGATTATCCGGACGCATGGACGCCGCTTGGCGACATCGATATCAATTGGGATGACTTCGCTGCGGAGAAGATTGACTACTCTACGATTGACGGGGAGCACTACGGAGTTCCGGTTGACAATGGAACTGTTGTATGTGCATACCGTACCGATCTTCTTGAGCAGGCCGGGTATACCATTGATGACCTGACAGGATGTACATGGGACAAGTTTATGGAAGTTGGTAAAGCAGTTAAGGAAAAAACGGGAAAAGCCCTGCTTTGTATGAATTCCGATGGTAATGACCTTCCTTACATCATGCTGCAGGCAGAGGGCGTATCCCAGTTCAAGGACGGCAAACCTTACATTACAGAGAACGAAACGCTTGTAACCATCGTCGAGAAGCTCGTTGAGATGGCAAAAGAAGGGATCCTTCTGATGCCGAACAGTTGGTCTGATTATACAGACAAGGCAATTCAGGGTGATCAGGTGGCCGGTATTATGAATGGTAACTGGATTCTTCCTACAATCGAAAAAGTAGAGGCAAACAGCGGTAAATGGGAAATCACTACCATGCCGACACTGGAAGGCGGAGAAGGATATGCAAGTAACGGCGGCTCATCCCTTTATATTACATCCAACTGTGGAAATGTTGATCTTGCAAAAGATTTCCTCGCTTATACATTCGGCGGAAGCACAACAACATATGACAATGCTCTGAGAGACGGCGGCGTGATTTCTACTTATGCTCCGGCAGGTGAGACAGAAGTCTACAATGAAGGTGTTGAATTCTTCAACAATCAGCCAATCTATGCTGATATCGTTGAGATGGGAACGCATGTACAGAAAGTAGAGCAGAGTGATTTCCACTATGCGGCACGTGATTATGTCGGATCCGCAATCGTAAAGATCATTAACGGAACAGATACGATGGATGCGCTGAAAGAAGCAGAAGATCAGTTGAACTTTGATATGGGCAACTAATCGTAGGCAATCATTGTAATAAAAAGTATCAGATAACGAGGGGCGAGTTTTCGTTCCTCGTTGTCATTGAAGCGAAGGAAAGGAAGGGACTCCAGTGAAATCGAAGAAAAAAATGAATCTGCTGGCAAAACAGTCGGCATCCGGATGGGTTTTCCTCACCCCGGCGACGATTTTGATCGCGGTCATGGCATTCTGGCCGATGATTCAGGCGTTCATTATGTCACTTCAGACCGGTTCCAGCGCGAACATGAAATGGTCTGATCCGATTTTTAACAACTACACAAGGATGTTTTCAGATAAGCTGTTTCTGACATCGGTAAAAAATACGTTTCTGTATCTGCTGATCCAGGTGCCGATCATGTTGGTACTCGCCATCCTGCTGGCTCAGCTTCTGAACAATAAGGATCTGAAGCTAAAAGGATTTTTCCGTACATGTATTTTCCTCCCATGTGCTACGTCACTGGTATCCTATTCTTTGATTTTTAAATCATTGTTTGCGACAGATGGTTTGATCAACTCTATTCTGGTTCATCTGGGAATTTTAGAATCCAACTATAATTTTCTCGGGAATGCGGCAAGCGCAAAGGTCGTTATTATTATCGCCCTGATCTGGAGATGGACTGGATACAATATGGTATTCTACCTTGCCGGCCTGCAGAATATCGAATATTCTGTGTACGAGGCGGCGAAGATTGATGGAGCTAACGGATGGAAGACGTTCTGGAACATCACTGTTCCGCTTTTGAAGCCGACGATTATTATGACATTTATTATGTCCATCAACGGAACTTTACAGTTGTTCGATGAGTCCGTCAACCTGACAAACGGCGGTCCGGCAAACGCAACAATTACAATGTCACACTATATTTACAACAGTACGTTTGGAAAGGGTGTCGCGAACTTCGGATATGCGACCGCAATGTCGTTCTTTGTATTTGTTATTGTCGCAATTCTGGCGTTGATCAATATAAAGGTAGGTGATACGCGTGACTAAGAAAAAGAATAGAAGTATGGTTCAGAGAAGATTGATTCCTACATATATATTCCTCGTTATTGTAGCGTTTTTCTCAGTTTTCCCGTTTTACTGGATGATTTCCGCAGCCACGAATGAATCTATCGATGTGGCCAGGGGGAAACTTGCGATTGGCGGACATTTCATGGAGAATTTCCACAATCTGGTATCCGGCAATGATCTGTGGGGCGCGATGGGAAATTCTGCGCTGTATGCGATTACCCAGACAGTGCTTGCTATTTTGATCTGCTCTCTGGCAGGGTTTGGATTTGAGCTTTACCACGATAAGAAAAAGGATATCCTGTTTTCGGTCCTGCTGCTTGCGATGATGATTCCGCAGGTCGCAACGATGATTCCTCTGTTTAAATTTTTATCCGGTGCTAAACTTTTGAACTCTGTATGGGGGTTTGTGCTTCCGTCTCTGTCGACGCCGTTTTTGATTATGATGTTCCGGCAGAATTCGCGTAATTTTCCGATCGATGTGATGGAAGCCGCGCGTATTGACGGCCTGAGTGAGATTGGTATTTTTGTAAAAATGTATATGCCGATGATGAAAGCGACTTATGCGGCGGCAGGGGTTATTACATTTATGAATGCATGGAATTCATATCTGTGGCCGAAGGTAATTATGACAACTCCGGATTCACAGACAATGCCGATGCTGATTGCGAATCTTTCGGGCGGTTATACGACGGATTATGGGGTTTTAATGGTAGGGGTTCTTTTCTGCTCTATTCCTACGATGATTGTTTTCTTCATTCTCCAGAAGCAATTTGCAGAAGGTATTACAGGAGCTGTAAAATAATAGACAGAGTACCCGCATAAAGCAGTAGGCTGCCGCAAATGCGGCGGCCTGTTTTAGTATAATAAGACACCATATATCATAGAAAAAGAGAGGTAAATATGAACAGACAATTTGATTACGCAAATGTAAAAAATCCGGAATATTTCTGTGACGGTAGAATGGAGGCTTATTCTGACCATGCATACTATGCGTCCGAAACCGATATGTTGGATGGGGAAAGCCTGTTTGCCGAAAGTTTAAATGGGATTTGGAAATTTCACTATGCGAGGAACTATGGCGCGGTGATCCGGGGATTTGAGAAAGAGGAATACTGTTGTTCATCCTGGGATGATATCCGGGTGCCGGCTCATATCCAGATGGAAGGGTATGACGTCCCACAGTATGCCAATACACAGTATCCATGGGAAGGCCGGGAGGATATCCGGCCGGGGGAGATCCCGGAATATTTTAATCCGGTGGCAAGCTATGTGAAATATTTCTCTGTCCCGGAACGGATGAAAGGGAAGAGGATCTTCGTTTCCTTCCAGGGAGCGGAAAGTGGTCTGGCAGTTTGGTTGAATGGAGTTTTTATAGGGTACAGTGAGGACAGTTTTACACCTTCTGATTTTGAGTTGACAGGCTATCTGAAAGAGGGGCAAAATAAACTGGCGGTTCAGGTATATAAGTGGACAGCCGGAAGTTGGTGTGAGGATCAGGATTTCTACCGTTTTTCCGGACTTTACCGGGACGTATTTCTGTACACTGTACCGAATGTACATATCCGTGACCTCAGGATCAGGGCAATTCCGGACGAGACACTTCAGAAAGCAGAATTGGAGATTGTTTCCTGCACCTGGGGAGAAGGAAAAGCGAGATTTGTCCTTTCGCGTCACGGAAAAGTATTTGTAGATGAGGAAAAAGAGCTGAACGGAGAAAACCGATTTGTGTGGGAGGTAGACCACCCTGCGCTCTGGAGTGCGGAAGTGCCGAATCTTTATGATCTGATGATTACAGTAACCGGAAAAGACGGGGCTGTGACAGAACTGATTCCGGAGAAAGTCGGATTTAGAAGATTTGAGATGAAAGACCACATGATGACTTTGAACGGAAAGCGGATTGTGTTTAAGGGAGTGAACCGCCACGATTTCAGTTCTGTCGGGGGACGTCATGTATCCGAGGAAGAGCTGCGGAAGGATCTCACAGTGATGAAGCAGAATAATATAAATGCGATCCGTACAAGTCATTATCCGAACGGTTCCCTGCTTTATCGTCTCTGCGATGAATATGGCCTCTATCTGATTGATGAAACCAATATGGAAACACATGGGAGCTGGGATACGGTTCGCGCAGATGGCGACGACGACTATATTGTACCAAATGACAGGCCGGAATGGCTGCCGCTTCTCCTGGACAGGGAGAATTCCATGTACCAAAGAGATAAGAACCATCCGTCGATTCTCATCTGGTCCTGCGGAAATGAGTCCTACGGTGGAAAAGATATTTACGAAATGTCACAGTTTTTCCGCAAGGAGGATCCGACCAGGCTGGTACATTATGAAGGTGTATTTAACGACCGCAGATATAATGATACGAGCGACATGGAAAGTCAGATGTATACTCCGGTGGAGAAAATCAAAGAATTTCTTGCAAAAGACAGGAGCAAGCCGTTTATCTGCTGTGAATATACCCATGCCATGGGGAATTCGTGCGGAGCAATGCATAAGTATACGGATCTGACGGACACAGATCCATTGTACCAGGGAGGCTTTATCTGGGATTATATCGATCAGACCATTTATAAGAAAGACCGGTATGGACAGGAATTCCAGGCGTATGGAGGAGATTTTGGCGAGAGGCCGACCGACTATAATTTCAGCGCGAACGGCATCGTCTATGGAGGAGACAGAGAGCCGTCCCCGAAGATGCAGGAAGTAAAATATAATTATCAGAATATTACGGCGAAGGTTTCCGAAAACAGGGTGACGATCATCAATAAGAATCTGTTTCTGAACACGAACGAATTCGACTGTGTTGTTCTCGTGGAGAGAAATGGAAAAGCGCTTCGACAGATCAAGATGGAGACGGAGGTAGAGCCGCTTGGTGAAAAGACCTATCCGCTTCCGTTTGCGAAGGAAACTCTGCCGGGAGAGTATACGGTTACCGTTTCTTTCCGGCTGAAGGAAGATCAGATCTGGGCAAAAGCCGGACATGAGGTGGCGTTTGGACAGTATGTCTACCGTAACCAGGGGGAGAAAAAGCTGTGTAAGCGTCCGGTTAAAGTGATCCGGAGTAAACATAATATTGGGGTCAGAGGTGAGTGTTTTGAAGTGATTTTCTCTGTTTTGGATGGTGGACTGGCATCCTACCGGTATGCCGGGAAAGAGATGATTAAAGAAATCCCGAAGCCAAACTTCTGGAGGGCGCCTGTGGACAATGACCAGGGTAACCAGATGCCAAAACGTTATGCACAGTGGAAGATTGCCAGTATGTATGCCGGACACAAAGATTACCGAGGCGCTGACTGCTGTAAAGTCTTGGAGCCGAAAGTGGAGGTAAAAGAGTATTCGGTCCGTGTGACCTACACATATTTGATGCCGACGACCCCGGACAGTCAGTGTCAGGTGGCGTATGAAGTGTACGGAGATGGAACTGTGCAGACGACACTTTCTTATGATCCGGTAAAGGAGCTGGGCGATATGCCGGAATTTGGTCTGATGTTCAAGCTGGACGCGGATTATGACCATGTGACCTGGTATGGCTTGGGACCGGAGGAGACTTATGCGGACCGAAAGAAAGGGGCAAAGCTTGGAGTATATCAAAATCTTGTTCAGGATAATTTGGCAAGGTACATTGTGCCGCAGGAATGTGGGGCAAAAGAGGAAGTCCGTTATGCATCTGTGACAGACAGAAGCGGAAGGGGTATGCTGTTTGAGATGGACGAGAAGAGCGGACCGATGATGTTCTCCGCGCTCCCATATACGCCGCATGAAATGGAAAACGCGAAACATGTGTACGAATTGCCTCAGGTGCATTACACGGTGGTACGTGCGGCGCTCGGGCAGATGGGAATTGCGGGAGACGACAGTTGGATGTCCTTTACTCATCCGGAATACTTACTGAATGTAGAGGGAAAGATGGAATTTACGTTCCGTTTCCGTGGAATATAGGAATGACAGGGAGGACGATTGATGTTAGGTGGGAGAATCCTTTACGGGGGTGACTACAACCCGGATCAGTGGCTGGAACATCCGGAAGTACTGGAACAGGATGTGCGGCTTATGAAAGAATCGAAAGTCAACTGCGTAAGCCTGGGCATTTTTGCCTGGGCTGCGCTGGAACCGGAGGAAGGAGTCTATCAGATGGACTGGCTTGACCGGCTTATCACCAGAATGGAGGAGGAAGATATTCAGGTCATTTTAGCTACTCCATCTGCCGCCATGCCGCACTGGTTGACGCAGAGGTACCCGGAAGTAATGCAGGTACAGG